>OGQM01000332.1_pt1 | contig 45118 bp, 40 predicted proteins | sample 1553191 | NCBI WGS metagenome assembly OGQM01 (sample SAMEA2579954, study PRJEB22360) | human gut metagenome | biome: human gut; feature: human-associated habitat; material: faeces | place: Denmark | collected 2008/2010 | reverse complement strand
ATATTGAGAAAGTAGCAGGTCATTTCCGCAGCAAGATACGTGCAGAAAAGACAAAACTGGAAGAGGCAGGAACGATTATCAATTACATGGAGCTGGTAAGAGATGCTCTGGATTACCGGAAATGGTTTGACTTCCAAATGTTTTTCCGGCGGGGAGAAGAGACGAAAAAGCCACTGACCAATGCTGCATTTAACAGGTTCAGCGGGGGCGAAAAAGCAATGGCCATGTATGTGCCGTTGTTCGGAGCGGTAAATGCACAGTACAAAAAGGCAGAAAATAAAGATCATCCCAGGATTATTGCGCTGGATGAGGCATTTGCCGGTGTTGACGATAAGAATATCAAAAGTATGTTTGAACTGGTTCATAAGCTGGATTTCGACTATATCATGAATTCCCAGGCACTGTGGGGATGCTTTGAGACGGTAAAGGGTCTCCGGATCGCAGAACTGCACCGCCCGGAGAACTCCCAGGTGGTATCCGTGATCCGGTATACATGGAACGGACATGAAAGGATTCTGGATGAACAATAATGAAGCATGTGCAGCATATTTTAAAGAAAATCCGGCGTACCAAAGGTGTTTTTCGGAATTTGAGAAGAAATGGAAAGCCTACGGAAGAGTAACAGGAATCATTACTCTGAAACATGCTTCGGAAGATGAGCGGAGAGCCATCAGCGGGATACTCGGAAAGACATTTTATGAAGACACTATACGGTTTCCTTTTGCGGAATTTGAAAAAGGACTGCAATGTACAAAATTTGCGCCTGTGAGTTTCGAAGAAATACTGGGAGCGTATTTCGGCAGAGAAATGATAACCACGCAGAAGAGGCGGATGGAGGAAGAGCGGGGCAGGGCGGAATTTTTTGAAACAGTGGAGGACTGTCTGACAGAGTGCGCCGGTTCTGATTCGATGGTTGTCTCCTGGCTGCGGGAAATGCTTTTCCAAAAGAGGTATGGTTATCAGACGGTAATCAGAGAATACGGAAGAGACAGGGAACAGACAGAGAAACTGCTGAAAACCGTGGGAAAGGCACTCCTTTTGCTGGAAGATATTCGAGAGACGGAAGAGGAATATCCGTTGGCGGTATTTTCTGCGGAAATATCCGGCAATCCCCATTACTTTGATCAGGGAACGACTGCGGGACAATTATTGGTTCATGGAATGTGCTATGCTGCGCGGACAGATTATCCGGAAAATGCCCATCGGTGGAGAGAAATACTGCTGTCCGGAGGAATTGTACCGGATAATATTTCCTCTATTGTGCATATCTATGGATTGCGGCTGCAGATTGGCGGTGACTGGCACCCGGCATACGATGCCTTTTGCAGGAGGCAGGAGCCCTGTGCTGTCACCATGGAAAACCTGCAGGAGCTGACAGCGGTACAGCCGTCAGGAGACAAGGTCTATATTGTAGAAAATGAGATGGTGTTCAGCTATCTGCTGAAGCATCTGAAACAAAAGAATGTGGCATTATTATGTACGTCCGGCCAGCTGCGGAGTGCTGCTGTGAAACTGATGCCCTTTTTGATGGATAGCGGAGCGGAAATCTACTATAGCGGCGATATTGATCCGGATGGGATTCGGATTGCCGACAGGCTTTGGAGAAAATATGGGGATCGGATTCATGTGTGGAGAATGTCAGATGAGGATTATGCGAAAAGCCTTTCGGAGGAAGGGATTGGCAATATATCCATGAAAAAGCTGGAAACTGTTGAAAATCCCATCCTTCGTGAGACAGCAAAAGAAGTAAGAAAGAAGAAAAGGGCAGGGTATCAGGAAAATATATTAAAAGATCTATTGGAAGATATGGACATGAAATCCCCGTCGAATTCCGTCGGTAACTGAATAAATCTTAGTATAGTGTTTTTAGAAAAATGATGATATACTGTAACTATTCAGAGCCATGAAAATCATGGAAACAGGTACGTCGAATGCTTGCATTTGTAAGAACCTGCGACATGATTTATATGGCGAAGTAACCACATGAGTAAACTATGCTGCGTTGGCATCGGTTTTACGAATGGCTGAATAGTTACACTGTACATTTTAGAATGCAACAATTGTACAACAGAGGGATGAAACATGGCGCCTAATAAACATAGAATCAAATTGAAAGGCCGGTTAAAGAGGTATACACAGACGTCCGTGTATCTGGGCATACTGCTTATTTTAATTAATCTGGTGATTTATTTGCTGAGTATACCGGCAGGGCTGCTTCTTACCTGCTTTATTTTGATATACTTTGCGCTTGTACTGTCCATGCAGTTTTATAATAAGCCGGTGATCCTGAATGAGATGGTCAGCTTCGCCACGCAGTACGGACAGATTCAGAAGGTACTGCTGCAGGAGCTTGAAATCCCCTATGCCATTCTGGATGATGAAGGGCATGTGATCTGGATGAATGTGGCGTTTGAAAATGTGGTGCATAAGGACCGCGGCTATCACAAGTCCATCACCTCCATTTTTCCTTCGATTACGAAAGAGAAGCTTCCGGATGCGGAGGAGCGGGTAGAGATTAATCTCATCTATGGGCAGAGCAATTATCTTGCGAAGATGCGTAAGATCCTGACCGATGAAATGGTACGGAACAGTGATGTTTTTGCAAGTGAAGATTACCATGGCTATCTGATCGCTTTTTATTTATTTGATGAAACCGCACTTCGTCTGGCATTACAGGAAGTGGATGATCAGAGCCTTGCAGTCGGCATGATTTACCTTGATAATTATGAGGAAGCGCTTGCTTCGGTAGAAGAGGTACGAAGATCACTGCTTACGGCATTGATTGAGCGTAAAATTAACAAGTACATTTCTTCCTTCGACGGAATCTGTAAGAGACTGGAGAAGGATAAATATATGGTGGTTCTCCGAAAGAAATCCATGGAGATGATTGAGCAGGACAAGTTTGATCTGTTAGAGGATGTGAAGACCGTTAATATCGGAAATGAAATGGCGGTTACCGTCAGCATCGGTATCGGTCTGGATGGTCTGACCTATGCGCAGAATTATGAGTTTGCACGCAATGCGATTGACCTCGCACTTGGACGCGGTGGAGATCAGGCGGTTGTAAAGACACCGAAGAATATCGTTTACTATGGAGGCAAGAGCCAGCAGGTAGAGAAGAATACCCGTGTCAAGGCTCGTGTGAAGGCGCAGGCTCTCCGTGAAATTATTTCCGGCAAGGAAAATGTACTCATTATGGGACACCGTATCCCGGATGTGGACAGCTTTGGCGCAGCTGTTGGGATTTACCGGGTGGCAAGTACGCTGGGGCGTCAGACACATATTGTTCTTAATGAAGTCAGTACCTCCATGAAGCCGATGGTGGATCACTTCAGACATCATCAGGATTATGCGGAGGGGCAGATTGTCAGCAACCAGCAGGCAATGGAGCTTGCCGGCAGTAATACGGTGCTTGTCGTTGTAGATGTGAATAAGCCAAGTATTACCGAGTGCCCGGAGCTGCTCCGGATGTGTAAGTCCATCGTGGTGCTGGATCATCATCGTCAGGGAACGGAGAGTATTGAGAATGCAACATTATCCTATGTGGAAGCATATGCCTCTTCTACCTGCGAAATGGTTTCAGAGATTCTGCAGTATATTGGAGAGACGATCCGCATTACACCTGAGGAAGCAGATTGTATGTATTCCGGTATTATGATTGATACACAGAACTTTATGGCCAAGACCGGTGTCCGGACCTTTGAGGCGGCTGCGTTTCTTCGGCGTAACGGCGCAGATGTGACGCGTGTGCGCAAGCTGTTCCGGGAGGATGCCCTTCAGTATAAGGCGAAGGCAGATGCTGTCAGTCAGGCAGAGATTTACAGGAATGCATTTGCAATTTCTACCTGCAGCAGTGAGCATCTGGAAAGCCCGACGGTTGTCGGAGCACAGGCAGCGAATGAGCTGCTTAATATCAAGGGTGTGAAGGCCAGCTTTATTATGACCGAATACCAGAATCAGATCTTTATCAGTGCCCGTTCCATTGATGAAGTCAATGTTCAGATTATCATGGAAAAGATGGGCGGCGGAGGTCATCTGAATACCGCAGGATGTCAGCTGGAGGGTGTATCGATTCCGGAGGCTATCGGTATTCTGAAAGGCACGCTGGATAAGATGATTGATAACGGAGATCTGGTGGTAGACTAAAGAAAGGGAGCAGACAGGAATGAAAGTTATTTTATTGGAAGATGTAAAGAGCCTGGGTAAAAAGGGAGAGGTTGTTAATGTAAATGATGGTTATGCAAGAAACTTCGTGCTTCCGAAGAAGCTTGGAGTAGAAGCAACCGGTAAAAATATGAATGATCTGAAGCTTCAGAAGGCCAATGAAGAAAAGGTTGCTAAGGAGCATTTAGAAGCAGCACAGGCCTTTGCCAAAGAGATGGAGAATGATCATGTGGTCGTTTCCATCAAGGCAGGAGAAGGCGGCAGAACCTTTGGCTCCGTTTCCTCCAAAGAAATTGCAACAGCATATAAGGAGCAGTGCGGCAAGGAAATTGATAAGAAGAAAATCATTCTTCCGGAACCTATTAAGAGCTTTGGAGTTTATGAAGTTGCTGTAAAGCTTCATCCGAAGGTAACCGGTACCCTGAAGGTCAAGGTACAGGAAGCATAGATGAAAGATTTATGCTGCTGTTTACCAGGCAGTGAACAGCAACAGATTTGAAACAGTTACCAGGAGAGTTAACATGCCAGCAGCAGAAGAAGCGCTGTTAAAACGTGTTCTTCCACACAGTATCGAAGCAGAGCAGTCCGTAATCGGAGCAATGATCATGGATCGGGAAGCGATTACTGTCACTTCGGAAATCATCAGTGGGGATGACTTTTACAGCAGACAATACGGCGTCGTATTTGATGCCATGGTAGAACTGAATGACGAAGGAAAGCCGGTAGATGTCGTTACCCTGTCGGATAAGCTGAAGGAAAAGGATGTACCGCCGGAGGTCAGCAGTCTGGAATTTTTAAAGGATCTGCTGAATGCCAACTTTACATCGGCGAATGTCAGGTATTATGCCAATATCGTAGCAGAGAAGGCAACCCTGCGAAAGCTGATCCGGTTAAATGAAGAGATTGCGAATACCTGTTATACCGGGAAAGAGAGTCTTGAAACAATTCTGGAAGATACGGAGAAGCGGGTCTTTGAACTGGTTCAGAAGCGGAACACGGGAGAATTCGTACCGATCCGTCAGGTCGTTATGAATGCGATGGACAAGATCGAGCAGGCCTCCAGGAATAGCGGAAATGTCACCGGTCTTGCAACGGGCTTCCTGGATCTGGACTTCCGTACTGCAGGAATGCAGCCATCAGATCTTATTCTGGTTGCAGCCAGACCCTCCATGGGTAAAACGGCGTTCGTCCTGAACATTGCAGAGCATATGGCGTTTAAAGAGAATTATACCGTTGCCATATTCAGTCTGGAAATGAGTAAGGAACAGCTCGTAAACCGTCTGTTTTCCTTAGAGTCCAGAGTGGATTCCCAGCATCTGCGTACCGGTAATCTGACGGATGCAGAATGGGAGAAGCTGATTGAAAGTGCCGGTGTGATCGGAAAGTCCAATCTGATTATTGATGACACGCCGGGTATCAGCATTTCGGAGCTTCGTTCCAAATGCCGTAAATATAAGTTAGAGCATGATTTAAAGATTATTATCATCGACTACCTGCAGCTGATGTCGGGCTCCGGCCGTGGCTCGGAATCCAGACAGCAGGAGATTTCCGATATTTCCCGTTCATTAAAGGCGCTTGCAAGAGAGCTTCACGTGCCCGTTATTGCGCTGTCACAGCTGAGCCGTGCTGTGGAACAGAGACCGGATCACCGGCCGATGCTCTCCGATCTCCGTGAATCCGGAGCAATCGAGCAGGATGCGGACGTGGTTATGTTCATTTACCGTGATGATTATTATAATCATGATACGGAGAAGAAAGGAATAGCAGAAATCATCATAGCCAAGCAGAGAAACGGTCCGATCGGAACCGTGGAGCTGGTATGGCTGCCGGATTATACCAAATTTGCAAATCTGGAAAGAAGTTAATAGAGATCAAAACAATTACGAAAGAGGACAAGCTGGGGGATCAGCTTGTCCTTTCGCTATATAAAAAGGAGGAAAAGAGAATGCAGACAGAAAAAATCTATATGATTTCCGATGCGGCAAAAAATGTTAAAGTAGAGGCGCATGTACTCCGTTATTGGGAGGAAGAGTTAAAGCTTCCGGTCAGGCGTAATGAAATGGGACACCGGTTTTATACGGATGAGGACATTAAGCTCTTCCAAAGGATCAAGGATCTGAAGGATCAGGGCCTGCAGCTTAAGGCAATCCGGAATCTGCTGGCAAGGGAAAGAGAGCAGGAAGGCCAAAAGGAAGGACAGGAGCTGTTGTGTGATCCTTCACAGGAAAAAATCAACCGGAATGAGGCAGAGGATATGGGGAAACGTCATGTGCTGATGGTACATAACGGGGAGGTAATGCCTGTTGAGGAGACAAAGACAGAGAAAAGCATGCGCCTGCAGAAGCTGTTACACAGCATGATTGCCGATGCAGTACAGAGTAATAATCAGGATATCTGCCAGGAGATTATACAGGAAGTAAAAAGCAGTATCCTGAAGGAGCTGGATTATCAGTTCCGGATGCAGGAAGAAAAGGATGATGAGCGTGAGGCAGACCGTGATGCCCGGAATGAGGAGCACTACAAGAAGCTGGATAACATGCTGCGGAACTACAGTATTAAGCAGAAATCCTCTGTTTTTGCCAGGATTAAAAATTTCAGCAAACCGAAAGCTGAAAAGCAGCAGGAGATATGAACCGGTAATGCAAAATAAAAAGGAGACGATCCATTATGGATGCGTCTCCTTTTTCATTCGTAAGAAATCTTATTCTTCAGAAATAGCACCTACGGGGCATCCGCCTGCGCAGGAACCACAGCTGATACATGTATCTGCATTGATTTCGAACTTGCCATCTCCTTCAGAAATAGCACCTACAGGACACTGACCTGCACAAGATCCGCACTGGATGCAGGAATCATTAATAACATATGCCATGGTAAAAACCTCCTTCATAAAATACATAAACCTGTGCTTGATAATTCTTTATCAATCGTCTATATTGTAATATAAACCTGTCATATTTACAAGGTCTAAGCGCGTTTTTTGGAAAATTTTATTGCCAAATTTATCATCCCAATTTAACATTTTGGAGAGAAAAAACGGAAAGGATATGGTATAATACAACAAAATGGTACATATTGGGAATTCGAGGAGACACAAGAGTGAAAAAAATAGGAGTTTTCATGGGGTATATTACGCAGAACTATCAAAAGGATGTTCTGCAGGCTATTTTTAAAGAAGCAAATGAACTGGGTTATACGGTGTTTTGTTTTGCCAATTTCGGGGCATACGGGGATAAGGTGTTATATGCGGAGGGTGAGCGTGGCATCATGTATCTGCCGGATCTTACACAGCTTGACGGGATTATTGTCGGGGAAGATACGTTTGATGTGCCCGGAATGGGTAACGAAATATATGTATATCTGAAGAAAAACGCAGACTGTCCAGTGGTTTATCTGCGCACGGCAAGAGAGGGATTTTATCGTGTGGTGATGGACGAAGGAGAAGCGATCAGGAACATGACCCGACATTTTACACAAATCCACGGGTTTCGGGATGTCTGTTTTATGACAGGAGCCTTTGACCGGCTGGATGCCAGAAATCGTTATCAGGGTTATCTGGATGTAATGCATGAGGAAGGAATTGAAGTTACGGATCATATGGTTTTCTTTGGAGATTACTGGCGTGAGAAAGGGAAGGAAGCAGTGGACTGGTTCCTTCAGGGGAGAAAACCCGGAAATTACCCACAGGCGATTATCTGCTCAAATGATTATATGGCGCTTTCCGTGTGTGAGGAATTACAGCATCGGGGCATCCGGATTCCGGAGGATGTGTGTGTGTCCGGTTATGATGATATTACAGAGAGCAGGGAGTATTATCCGCCGCTTACTACGGCTAAGGTTCCATTTAAGGAAATGGGAAAGAGAGCCGTACGGATTATTGAAGAAGCTTTACAGGGAGAAAAACCTGAGCCTGCTACAACCTTTGTTCCTGAAATGTGTTTTCGGCAAAGCTGCGGTTGCCATGAACAGGAAGTGGAGAACCATAGTTGGCGGCGGATGTATAATAAACTGGACGCAGCAATAGAAATTTATAACCAGTCTCTTTTTTTAAATACAGATTATCAGGAAGCTTTTCGCGAAGAGGATTATCTCAAGGTGACTGAGCGTTACTTCGGAAAGTTGGGATGTGACAGGGGATTCCTTTGCTTATGCCAGAAACTGGAGAATGATGAGAATGCTCAGTTGCCGGGAGCATTTACAGACAATATGATTTTGCGCAAGATCTTTATCAAAGACAGACCCTCGAAGGATTATCATGAGGTCTTTCCACGTGGAATGCTGCTTCCTGAATTGGTAAACAGTGCCGTGCAGGGACAAAGCATGATCGTATTTCCAATTCATTTCAAAAATCGGATCTTTGGATATCTGGCGTTGGCGGTCAGAGAATCGGAGTGGCCGACTTCCTTTGTACAGGCGTATATGATGGCACTGGCACTTGCCATGGAAAACAGTGCCGCACAGAAGGAGATTGCAGACCTCGAACAGTTCCGGAATCTGTACCACAGGGATTCCCTGACGGGACTCTATAACCGGCGCGGCTATGAGTACTATCTGCGCAGTCTGTATAGCAGGAGCAAAGAGGAAAACCGTCATTTTACCATTGTAAGTATTGATATGGATGGACTGAAATATATTAACGATAATTTTGGGCATGCAGAAGGAGATGCTGCATTGTCCCGACTGTCTGTAGTACTGGCCGAACTGGTACAGGAGAATGAGATTTGTGCACGGACGGGGGGAGATGAGTTCATGGTTCTTCTTTATTATAATAAGGAAGGACGTGAGGAGCAGTTTATAAAGGAACTGTATAAACTTCTTGAAGAGGAACAGAATCGTAATCCGAAGCCGTATCCCGTACATGCGAGTGTAGGCTACTGTTGTGTAAGTAAAAGTTCAGATATGTCCCTTGCAGCATGTACGCAGCTTGCCGACAGCAGGATGTACGAGAATAAAAAGGCGTATAAGGAATCATTGAAAGCAAAATAGAAGATAGACAAAGAAAAGATCATTTTATAAAAGCCCCTGCAGTTCCAACTGACCGGAATCGCAGGGGCTTTTTGTCTGCCATACATATGAGAAATCTTCTCAATTATAATGCAGCAATCTGTTCCATTAATGCTTCGATGTCCATGCCATGAACCATAGCTGCCTCTTCAAGGCTTTCGCCCTGTGCGGAGGGACAGCCTAAGCAATGCATGCCGGCTTCCATAAGAATCGGTGCTACATTCGGGTTTGTTCTTAAAATTTCTCCGATGGTCATATCCCTGGTAATATCTGCCATGTGTATTTCCTCCTTATTTCTAATTCATTCATAGGTGTTAACCTACTTAGTATAATACTTTCCCCAATTTCTGACAAGCTAATCTGTTTTTGAAATTTACCGGACAAAAAGCACTGTTTGTGTATTGTTTTTTTTGAATAGAAAAATCATAATGCTTTTATGATAGATTACTGTGGATAGATACAATAATTGTAACTGTAAAGGTACTGAGTGGATATCAATAATCTGAAACATAAGGAATGATTAGGAAAAGGTGTACATATGAATGAGACAATGAATGAAACGAAAGCAACGCCCATGGAAAAGCTGGCCACCTTTATTGTGGATAAACGAAACCTGTTTTTCCTTCTTTATATCTTTGCGCTGGTATTCTGTATTTTTTCAACAAATTGGGTTAATGTTGAAAATGACATTACGAAATATCTTCCGGACAGCACCGAGACAAGGCGCGGTCTTACAGTAATGGATGAGCAGTTCGTTACCTATGGAACGGCAAAGGTCATGATTTCCAATATTTCCTATGAGCATGCGCTGGAGCTGCAGGAGGAGATTGAAGCAGTGGAAGGCGTCACAAGTGCAGAGCTTGATCACACGGAGGATCATTATCACGATTCAAGTGCCCTGTTTGATGTGACTTTTGATGGGACAGCAACCGATGATATCAGCTTACAGGCCATGAACCGGATGAAGGAACTGCTTGCAGATTATGATGTCTATTATGATACGGAAGTAGGAAGTGATTCGGCGGCGGATCTGGCAGCAGAGATGCAGGTCATCGTCGTGATTGCGGCGGTTATCATTGTGATCGTGCTGACTCTGACATCACGTTCCTATGCAGAGGTTCCGGTATTGATTATGACCTTTGGTATGGCGGCGATTCTGAATATGGGAACGAACTTTTTGTGTGGAACGATTTCCTTTATTTCCAATTCAGTTACAGTGGTGCTGCAGCTTGCCCTGGCAATCGACTATGCGATTATTCTGTGTCACCGTTTTTCGGATGAACATCAGACACTGGATACGAGGGAGGCCTGTATTGCGGCCTTAAGTAAGGCTATTCCGGAAATTTCCGCATCTTCCCTTACGACGATCTCCGGTCTGGGTGCTCTTGCATTCATGCATTTCAAAATTGGTATGGATTTGTCCATCGTTCTGATTAAAGCTATTATGTTAAGCCTTCTGTCCGTGTTCACCCTGATGCCCGGACTTCTTGTGCTGTTCAGTAAATTGATTGATAAAACAAAGCACAAAAATCTTATTCCGAAGATTACCGCAATCGGTAAATTCGATGTGTTTACGCGATTCATTGTTCCACCTGTCTTTCTGGTGATTGTAGTTGTAGCATTTTATTTTTCCAATAATTGTCCATATTGTTACAGCTATACCGATCTGACCACAGCCAAGCAGAGCGAAAGCCAGATCGCTTATCAGAAGATCAAGAATACCTTCGGAACAAGCAACATGGTTGCCGTGATTGTACCGGCAGGAAATTACCAGAAGGAAGAAAAACTTCTGAAGACACTGGAACAGCATGAAGAAGTAAAATCAGCCATGGGGCTTGGAAATATTGAGGCCATGGATGGCTATGTGCTGACGGATGCATTGAATCCAAGAGAATTTTCGGAGCTTGCCGGTGTGGAATATGAGATCGCAAATCTCCTTTATTCTGCTTATGCAGTCAATGAAAACCAGTATGGCAAGATCGTGAACGGTATTGAAAATTACCAGGTGCCGCTGTTTGATATGTTTATGTTTTTAAAGGATCAGATGGAGGAGGATAATATTACCCTGGATGGGGAAGTGCAGGATACCCTTGATGATCTGTTTGACCAGCTGGAGAAGGCAAAGCTGCAGCTAAAGACCGATGACTATTCCCGTATGGTTGTATACTTAAATCTTCCAGAGGAGAGTCAGGAAACCTTTGACTTCCTGAAGGTGATGCATCAGGATGTTGCGAAGTACTATGATCTTGATAATTCCTATATTGTAGGTAATTCGACCAGTGACCTGGATCTGTCTTCATCCTTTGGAACCGATAATATCATCATCAGTGTGTTATCTGCATTGTTCGTTATTATCGTCCTGCTGTTTACCTTTAAATCCGCAGGACTTCCGGTACTGTTGATTATTGTGATCCAGGGCAGTATCTGGATGAACTTTTCCATGCCATACTTACAGAAGTCTCCGTTATACTTCTTAAGTTACCTGATTGTGAATTCCATTCAGATGGGTGCAAATATTGACTATGCAATCGTAATCTCAAGTCACTATTCCGATCTGAAGACGAGAATGAAACCGAAGCAGGCAATTGTAGCTGCATTGAACGAGGCATTTCCGACTATTTTTACCTCAGGAACAATTCTGGCAGTTGCCGGTGCCCTGATTCAGCAGCTGACAACGAACCCGATTATTGCATCTATCGGTAACTGCTTAAGCCGCGGTACCATTATTTCCATCGTGCTTGTACTTGCGGTACTGCCACAGATTCTGGTTATCGGTGATATTATTATTGAAAAAACAAGCTTCCAGCTTAAGAGTAAAATCAATCTTACGCCACAGAACTTTAGCGGTCTTACCCGTGTGAACGGTCTGATCCGGGGACAGGTAAACGGTACGCTTGAGGGTAACTTTTCCGGGTTTGTACGTGGTGATATGAGTGTTACACTGATTACCGGTGGAGCGGAGAGTGTGAGCGATGAAGAGGATCCGGGACCGGATGCATTAGAGGTATCTGCCATAGAGGAAAAGAATCCGCCCGGACTGCCTCAGAAGGACGACAGGACAAATGATCATGCAAAGTCCGAAGAACAAAATAAAGAAGAGAAAGGAAGTGCGGAAGATGAAGAAGTTTAAGAAAAGAACATTAGTCGTTTGCCTGATTACTGCACTGATCCTTCCTTCTTTGCAGATATCCTTAAGTGCGCATGCAGAAACAATTAACGAAGACAATGAAAATAAAACCGATGACGTTATGGAGCATTTGCAGGATGCAGCGGAGCAGGATGGAACACTTACCTATGACGAGGATCAGGTAATCTGGATCCGCGGCAATGAAGATCTCAAAGAACTTGCAAACAATTGTACACGGGATATCTGGTCACAGGATAAAGTGGTAATTCTGGATACAGACCTTGATTTTACAAGCGAAGGAGTTACGTTGATTCCGACCTTTGGCGGGATTTTTCTTGGACAGGGACATACAATCAGGGGCTTTGCTATAGAGGGAACCAGTAATAATATCGGACTTTTCCGTTATATTCAGGAGACAGGACAGGTATGGAATCTGAATATCCAGATGGATGCCACAGCGGGAACGGGACATTCCGGTATTGGTATTCTGGCAGGTCAGAATAAGGGACTTATCAGCGGATGCAACGTCAATGGCAAAATGAATGTAAACAATGATGCCGGACTTCTTGTCGGAATAAATGAAGTAAGCGGAATTATTGAGGACAGCACCGCAAATGGCATGGTTTCCGGAAATCACCGTATTGGTGGTCTGGTTGGAACGAACAAGGGCGGTATTACCAACTGCACAAACAATGCATTGGTAAACACCAATGCCAAGGATAATAAAATTGATATCCAGTCTCTGACTGTACAGGAAATTTTAAGTACGGAAAATGCAGCTTCCGTAACGGATATCGGTGGAATTGCCGGTTCCAATCAAGGAGTCATTCTTTATAGTAACAATAACGGCAGTGTAGGATATCAGCATGTTGGTTATAACATTGGTGGTATTGCAGGAAGCCAGACCGGTTTTATTATGAGTTGCGAGAACCACGGCCGGCTGAACGGACGTAAGGATGTTGGCGGTATTGCCGGACAGATGGAGCCGAGCAGCCAGATGCAATATGAAGAGGACACGATGGAAAAGCTGTCCAGGGAATTTCCGAAGCTGCACGACCTTGTAACGAAGCTCGATAACGATGCAAGTGATATGTCTGCATCTTTGTCCGATCAGATTAATGTGCTGCTGGATGCTGTAGCAGGTGCACAGAATGCAGTAGATAATATTATGTCGGATATCAGCGGTGATTTTGATAATATGTCCAATTCTCTGTCTATTTCAGGGTTGAACTCACCAAGACCGGTATCATTGGATTTCCTGGATAAGCTCCCTACATGGAGCCCGGGTGCATTTCCAACGGAATCTCCGAGTACGACACCGTCTACGACTCCGAGTACAACACCGACAGGAACACCCACATCGACTCCTACTCCGACACCTACTCCGAGTACGTCAACGGGGGGGAATGGAAATAATGCAGGGACCAGTACCGGAGAAGGAACCGGGACTGGTGGAAGTAATGCTGGAACTAATGGAATTGGAAACGATGAAGGCAATGGTCAGACCCCGACACAGAATCCGCCAGGCGTACAGAGTGGCACTGAGGATTCTACACAAGCTTCCGGTCAGAACTCTGCAGAGGGAGAAAAAGGTGCAAGAACTGCCATTCAGGATCTGAGAACTTCCGAAGAGGAGATTGCTTACCAGATTTCGTACAGACTTTCTGAACCGGTGCCGGGTATAACGGAAACGAAGAACCTGTCACAGGATGATGCAGATCCTGCGGATGATACTAATAATGATACCAAGGGTGACACCAAGGATGACAGCAAGGGCGACACTAAGGATGATACTAATAAGGATTCCAAGGATGATACAAAGGATGATGGGGATAGTTTAGATAATCTTCCGAGTCTTCCTCTTGTTCCCACACCAAGCGGTGGATATGACTTTTCTTCCTTTAATATCTGGGATCAGATTGACCGGGAAGCACTGGAAAAAGAAATTAATGATGCACAGAAGGCAGCTTATGAGAATGCAAACCGTGCGATTTCCGATACCGAAAGCGAGATCCGTAACCGGGCTGACCGGGCCAAAGTAAGGGTTGAGTCCGCGCGGACATCGTTAAGCAGCAGCTTTACGAAGATCATTGATCAGACACGCACCCTGAATAATATGGCAGATGATTACAATCAGCTTTTGCTGGATGACTTACAGGCAATTAATGATGAAGTTCAGGTGATTACGAACATTATTACCGATACGGATACACCGGATACCGACGAAATCTTTATGGATGTTTCTGATGATGATACAGTCAAGGATACCGAGGGCAAGGTATTGAGCTGTACGAATTATGGAAAAATCTGTGGTGATCTTAATGTCGGCGGTATTGCCGGAACCATGTCCCGTGAGAACAACCTTGATCCGGAGGATGACTTAAATCTTTCTTCCGATAACGCAACACTGAATGTCAGGTACAAGGAACGAATTGTTATCCGGGAGTGCTATAATAGTGGAAAGGTAGAAGGAAAGAAGGAATGTGCCGGAGGGATTGTCGGTGAAATGACCCTTGGCAGCATTATTTCCAGTATGAATACCGGAAGCATTTCGGGTGACGAAGATAAAGTAGGAGGTATTGCCGGAGAAAGTAAGGGAACGATCCGCAAAAGCAGCTCGAAGTGTGCACTATCCGGAGATAATCAGATTGGAGGTATTGCTGGAAAAGGTAAAACCATTACGGACTGCTATAGTATGATAGAGATTCAGGAGGGAAATTATTATCTGGGATCCATTGCCGGACAGATTGATGATTCAGGAACTGTAGAGAACAACTATTTCGTAGAAGGATGTCCTCCCGGAATTGACGGAATCAGCCTTGAGGGTGAGGCACAGCCTGCCTCTTATGATGAGTTCCTGGAGCTTCCGGATATTCCGGATTCATTCCGCTCAATTCATCTGACCTTCATGGCAGATGACTCCCAGGTAGACCGGATCACCATTAATTACGGAGAGAGCTTTGATATTGCCAGGCTCCCGGAGGTACCCGAGAAGGATGGATATTCCGGTGTGTGGGAAGACTTCTCCCAGGAGAATATTACCTTTGACCAGACGATCGAAGCCGTATATACTGAATATATTACGACACTGGAGGCAAATCTTGATGGAACAAAGCTTCCCAAGCTTTTGGCCGAAGGAACCTTTGATACGGATGATTCCTTAGAGATTAAGAAGGTTGAGCTTTACCCGGAGGATGCAGAAACCAGGGCAGAGAGTTATCAGGTGCGTCTTGAAACATCCGATATCGGAAAGCATCTTTACAGGTTCCTGCCGGATGCTTCTCTTGAAATGGAAAATCCTTCGATTGAGATTTACAGGGATAAAGCTTTTGTCCAAATAGACACGGAGCAGGATGGCAGCTATCTGGTATTTGAATGTGAAGATGATGCGTTTACCTTTACCTGCGTGGACCGTCCGGCAGAACCTGTACCGGTTGCGCTGATTGCGATACTTGCCGGTATATGCCTGGTGGTAATCTTTGTGTTAATTATAGGAATTCATGGTCGTAAGAAAAAGAAGAAAGCTGCCAGGACAGCATAGACTTAGGAGAAAACCATGACACATGCCGAAGCATCCATGAAAACGAAGCAGGCGATGGCAGATTCCCTGAAAAGGTATATGGAGGTGAAGTCACTATCCAAAATAACGATCAGTGCTATCTGCGAGGACTGCGGAATTAACCGGAAAACGTTTTATTATCACTTTAAGGATATTTATGATCTGCTAAAGTGGACACTGGAACAGGAATCACTTGTGGTAGTGAATCAGCTTGATGTTATGGTGGACTATGAGAAAATCGTTCTTACCTTGCTGGATTATGTGGATAAGAACCGTGCACTGCTGGTTCATGCGTATTCCGCGATTGGTAAAAATGGTTTTGGGCAGTTCTTTTCCTCCAGCTTTGAGCGTGTTAGTCTGGATGTGATTGACAGTGCTGCCGAAAGGCAGAACGTAGAACTTTCTGAGGAATATAAAGGGTTTCTCTGTTGCTTTTACAGCAATGCATTGTATGGATTGTTAGTAACCTGGTTTTTGAACCAGAGCCGGTTTGACAGGGAGCGGTTCGCGGGATATATTGTTTTTACCCTGAGAACTTCGGTAGAAGCGTTGCTGAATTCTTACGAGAACAGCAAAAGGTAAAGAAATAATAGACGAATAGAATCAAAGTAAAAACGGCGAAGAGGCTTTTGCAGTTGCAGAAGTCTCTTTTGTGTAGAGCACTTAGTGAAAGCGAGCCAAAGGCGAAGCTTGAACTTAGTGCGAACCAGTCCGGAACACTTAACGAGAGCAAGCCGAAGGTGCAGCCCGAGTTTAGTGAGAGGGACAAGTAGAGAACGGCTGCGCACAGGCAGAGCTTTTGGGGTAGATTTTTTATGAGTTCGTTCTTGTCAAACATTGTATACCATGATACAATTAGTTGTCGATTTTATACGAGAGGAGTCATTAAAATGGATTTTTATGCAACTTTCTGGGCTCTTGTACCGCCAATTGTAGCGATAGCACTTGCCCTCATCACCAAAGAGGTGTACAGTTCCCTGTTCGTAGGTATTCTGGTCGGAGGTCTGCTGTATTCCGGATTTTCTTTTGAAGGAACGATTACTCATATTTTTAATGATGGCTTTGTAGGAGTTCTGTCGGACAGCTATAATGTCGGTATTCTGATTTTCCTTGTTATTCTTGGTGCAATTGTCGCATTGATGAACAAGGCGGGAGGATCCGCTGCATTCGGACATTATGCAAAGAAGAAAATTAAAACAAGAGCCGGTGCACAGATTATGACCATTGCACTTGGAATTCTGATTTTTATTGATGATTATTTTAACTGTCTTACTGTAGGAAGCGTTATGAAGCCTGTTACGGATGAGCACAAGGTATCACGTGCAAAGCTGGCTTACCTGATTGATGCGACTGCAGCGCCTGTCTGTATTATTGCCCCGATTTCATCCTGGGCAGCAGCAGTTGCAGGCTTTGTGGAAGGAGAAGACGGATTTTCTATTTTCCTTCGTGCTATTCCGTATAACTATTATGCATTGCTGACTATTTTAATGATGTTTCTGATCGTACTTTTACATATCGATTTCGGACCGATGAAAAAGCATGAAGAGAATGCATTAAAGGGAGATCTCTTTACTTCCGGACACCAGGAGGATCAGACAGCTGCCCCGGTGAATGAAAAGGGAAAGGTAATTGATCTGGTAATTCCGATTATAACCCTGATTATCTGCTGCGTCATTGGCATGATTTATACCGGTGGATTCTTTGGCGGCGCAAACCTTGTAGAAGCGTTTTCCAATTCCGATGCTTCGGTCGGACTTGGCATGGGAAGTATCTGCGCACTGATTCTTATTGTGATTGTATATATGTTCCGCAGAGTAATGTCCTTTAAGGATTGTATGGCATGTATTCCCGAAGGCTTTAAGGCCATGGTTCCGGCAATCCTGATCCTTACCTTTGCATGGACCCTGAAGGCAATGACAGATAGTCTTGGAGCAGCAGAATTTGTGGCAAATGCAGTAAAATCTGTAGCAGGAAGCTTTATGAGTCTGCTTCCGGCAATTATCTTTTTAATTGGATGTTTCCTTGCTTTTGCAACCGGTACATCCTGGGGAACCTTCGGTATCCTTATTCCGATCGTTGTTGCCGTATTTGCAAACTCTGATCCGACCTTAATGATTATTTCCATCTCCGCATGTATGGCAGGTGCGGTCTGCGGTGACCATTGTTCACCGATCTCGGATACAACTATTATGGCAAGCGCAGGTGCACAGTGCGATCATGTGAATCATGTTTCCACACAGCTTCCGTATGTTGTCGTGGTAGCGGCTGTATCTTTTGTAACCTACATTATTGCAGGTTTTGTCAGAACTGCATGGATCGTGCTTCCGATCGGTATTGTTCTGCTCGTTGGAACCCTGTTAGTCATTAAGTATCTGGAAGACCGAAAAGCAAAGCAGATTCGAAAAGCAAAATAAATTTAGAGTCGGACAGGAAATCGGTATGGGAATATCATATTTTGACGGCTGAGTCAGAATGTTGAGTTAGAAAATTTCACAAGATAGAATTAAGAAAACAGAACTGAGAAAAGGACCGCAATCGTTGGATTGTGGTCCTTTTATCTCATTATTTAGAGTAGAATAAATTTCATATGGTCTTATAAATGGTTCCTGCCTGAATAGAAATGATTCCTGTATTAGCAGATGTTAAATCTTTGCGAGAGACTGTAATGCCTGATCGTGCAGGATCACTTCAAAATGCTCTTCCAGATAAGCCTCGGAACCCGGAACAGTACGCAGGCCAACCGCATATTCGGAAAGAATATTGCAGACCTTGTTAAATTCCGCAGGAGAGTGATCACTCTTTGCAACGGAAAGAATATAACCACCATCCGGATCTTTGTACAGGGAGTTGGATCCCTGATAAGCATTCACAAGGATATGGGACAATGCGGTTAAATCACGCAGACTGTCAAAGCCGTAGATGCGGACAAGATCCATGGCAGGATTGATGTCTGCCAGTTTCTTCTTTAAGGTCTTGTTCAAAGCGGATTTCCGGGAAGAGCTCTCGGTATTGGATTCACCGGAATTGCCTGCAACGGAGGCTGCTGCTTCCCGTGCACTTGTGATTTTTTTGAACAAATCAAGAACGTCATCGGCACCGGTGCCACCTGCCACAGAATCCATCATTTCATCCAGATCGCCTCCATCCTCATGGACAGATGGTGCAAACTTGGAAAAACGGGTATCCAGTTCGTCGGGATCTTCTACTTTGGTAATAATCAGTACAATGCAATCCGCATTTAAAGGAATTGCTTCAATCATCAGGGGAATATCCTCTGCTTCAAATCCAAATTCAAAGGAAGCCTGCTGCATCATGTCACGGAATAAATCCTTGGCTTTATCCGTACCGTAAGCAAGCTCACTCAATTTAATTTCTCTGTCTGCCAGATCCTCTTTGGTAAGAGTACAACGGATCTGGTGATCATTTACTTTTTCTATTTTCATGAGTTGCCTCCATTTTATATTTAGTTAACGACTTGCGGTTAAAATTGTTGTTTGGTTTATTACATCAATGATATACGAATTGCTCCGTTGTCCCGATGTAACTATTCAGAACTCCATTCGCAAGACCACTGCTGCGCAGTGTCCTTTGCTCATGTAGTTACTTCGCCATATAAATTTAAAAATGTCCTTACGAATGCAAGCATTCGACGTACATTATTTAAATTTGCATGGCTCTGAATAGTTACATCTTATACTCTACCTAAATTTAAGTCAATATTTTGAAAAACGGTTTATGAAAAATTTAATAATTATGCACGCTTCAGAAAACAATTTTAGTAAAAATAAATAAAAATTTCAAAATAGCTATTGACAAATTTGGTAAAAACAACCATAATGTAACTCGTAAGATGCTTCCGGATAAATCTGTATCAGGAGGAGGCATGACAAAATTCATAACTAATTAATATTGAAATGATGATCTAGCAACATATGCCCCGCATCTGGCACAATACATTCTGTATAAAAGCAGATGCAGGTGGTCTCTTAGGCTTGTGTGCCTAGTCGCGAATATTCGTCACAGTAAATACACCAATTATAATTCAAACTCGTATAAGCATTCAAAGAAAGTAATAAAAAGGATACTTATCCGGTGCATCTTACCTACTCAGTTATCGTCAGATTTAAAAAGTATAATCAGTTTGGAATTTATTTATGCATATCACGGTGCTTTTGGTCTTTTAATTAAATTCCGGACAGATGGGAGAATGGTATGTTATCAGAAAAAGAAGCTTATTTATCATCTGTAAAGAAACGCCTTCTGCAATATGAGAAAGCCGGAGTGAAGTTATACCTCGATGGGAATCCGTCAGACACGGATCACATTATGAAGAAATGTGTTAAGGAGGATGCTGCTTATATGGCAGACTATATTGCAGATGAAACAGGAAAAGTTAAGGAAATCCGATATGATCTGATTTCTGAACCGGTTATGGATCCGGTTTCTGACACAATCCCTTTAGACCCTTTAGAATATTAATATGCCAAATAGTAAAAAATGATTTTGGAACCCCCTTATAACAAAACATTTGAAGCAAAATTTTAATGACGATAGAAGAATAGTCTGCTATAATATAGGACGATTGGAGGTTAAATACATGAAGAAAAAAATTATTCCGGTGTTAATTGCCATCGTCCTTATTATAGTGGTGTTTGGCATAGCATTTGGGGGTAAGATTATTGATAGATATTCTTATTCAAAAGAACGTGCGGATTTGAATGAAATTTATGCAATACAGGACGAGACGGATACCGCAATCGTTCTGCAGGATGAAATCATTGAACAGAGAGCGAAGCTGTTAGACGGTACGTATTATGTGGCTTTAAGTACCGCCCAGGAGCTTTTTAATGACCGGTTTTATGAGGACGCAGGAGAAGGACTTCTGCTTTATACACTTCCCGAAGCCATTGTTAGAACGGTTGTTGGAACAAGCGAAGTCAGTATCGGGGAGGAGAACAAAAGCTTCGATTATATCCTTTCCCGCTATGTAGGGGATACTCTGTATGTGGCGTTGGACTATGTGAAGCAGTATTCCAACTTTTCATATGAAGCATTCACCGATCCGAATCGTCTGCAGATATACACTTCCTGGGATCAGAGACAGATTGGATATATTAAGAAGGATACGAAAGTGCGTCGTCTGGGCGGTGTGAAGAGCGAGATCTTAGAAGACGTGAAAGCAAATGATAAGGTGATCGTTTTGGAACAGATGGAAACCTGGACCAAGGTAAAGACGGCAGATGCTGTCATTGGTTATGTAGAGAACAAGCGGCTGCGTGATATTGCACCGGAGCTTCCGATTCCGGTCAATGATTATCAGGAGCCGGAATACACCAGTGTTACGAGAGACCACAAAATTAATCTTGGATGGCATGTAGTTGCCGGAACGGCAGGAAATGATACCCTGTCGGAATATGTGGCGAATACCAGGGGATTGAATGTGATTTCCCCGACCTGGTTTAAATTAAATGATAATGAAGGAAATTTTATCAGCTTTGCTACACAGCAGTATGTGGACAAGGCACATGACATGGACCTTGAAGTGTGGGCACTGGTTGAAAATATTGAATATAAGGACAGCATTGATATGTACAGCATCCTGTCTTCCACAACACATCGGAAGACCCTGATTGACAATCTGGTCAATGAGGCATTGCAGTATGGAATCGATGGAATCAATGTTGACTTTGAGCAGATCAGCCTGGACTGTGGAGAGCATTATATTGAGTTTATCCGTGAGCTGTCCATACCGTGCCGTGCAAATGGCATTGTGCTGTCCGTTGATAATTATGTTCCGACGGGTTATACCAATCATTATAATCGTAAGGAACAGGGAATTGTGGCAGATTATGTGATCATCATGGGATATGATGAACATTATGCCGGCAGTGCGGAAGCAGGAAGCGTTGCATCCATTAATTTTGTGGAGGAAGGTATTAAGCAGACCGTAGAACAGGTGCCGGCTAATAAGATTATCAATGCGGTTCCGTTCTATACAAGAATCTGGTCTACGACAGGTACGGACGTAAGCAGCCAGGCAGTAGGCATGGCGATGGCACAGGAATATATCAAGGCTCATAATATTGAAACCGTATGGGATGAAGAAACCTGTCAGAACTACGGAGAATATATGGATGGAGATACCTATAATCAGGTATGGCTGGAAGATGCACAATCCATTGGTGTGAAGCTTAATGTTATGCAGAATTACAATATCGGAGGTGTTGCATGCTGGAGGCTTGGCTATGAAACTCCGGACATCTGGGATGTAATTGAAGAATATCTGGCTAAATAGTTTGGTTTTTTGTTCCTTATGCCTGGTACTTTCTTTTATGAGAAGTGCATAAATATATAGAAATACCTTCGGAAAGAACAGTTATATGGAGTTAAAGATCGGAGAACGCGGTGAGAAGATTCTACAGCTGCTTATGTTGGGAATCCTCATGTTATCCATGTTTGTCATATCAAAAGAGGGAGCGTTATTTATCCATACCTCATCAACGCAGGTAGTCGCAGAAAAGAAAAAGGTTATTGTAATTGATGCCGGACACGGCGGAATTGATCCGGGGAAAATCGGAATCCACGGGGAACAGGAAAAGGAAATCAATCTGAAAATTGCAGAAATTTTAAAAACGTTTCTGGAACTGGATGGGTATGAAGTCGTGATGACACGAACAGAAGACGGGGGATTGTATGATGAGAATACCTCAAATAAGAAGGTACAGGATATGAAACGCCGTATTGAAGTCATTGAGGAAGCGGATCCTATTCTGGTGGTCAGTATTCACCAGAACAGTTACTCTGAGGAATATGTAAAGGGAGGTCAGGTTTTTTATTATGGAACAAGTGAAGTGAGTAAAGATCTTGCAGAAACGATACAGAAACAGTTGAAGCAGTTGGATCCGGAGAATAAGCGGGAGGCTAAGGCAAATACCAGTTACTACTTATTAAAGAAGACTTCAAGACCCATTGTTATTGTGGAATGCGGTTTTCTCTCCAATGCAGCAGAAGCTGACAAATTATCGGATCCGCTTTATGAAGAGCGGCTGGCCTTCCGGATTTTCATGGGGATTGTGCAGCATATTAGAGACACTTACTAAGGTAGGTGTCTTTTTGTTAATATAGCAAGTTAATCGGTATTGTTACATAAATACAATCTGATACACCGTTCTGCATGATTGGTCCGGTTAATTTTTGAACGCTGTACTAGTCAAAACAGAAGAAATGTGGTAAATTGTAACTGTTCAGATAGAGCCCTGAATAATTACTGTGGTAACAGTTACAGTCAGGCGAGAGGCATATTTTCATGAATACAAAAGTAGTAACGATAAAGGAAGATCATATTGATGAAGAAGCGATACAGGAAGCCGGACAGATTTTGAAGAATGGCGGGCTGGTTGCATTCCCGACAGAGACGGTTTACGGACTTGGTGGCGATGCATTGAATGCCGAATCTTCTGCAAAGATTTATGCGGCAAAGGGCAGACCGTCCGACAATCCGCTGATTGTCCATATTGCGGATATGGATGCACTGCCGCTGATTGCAGCAGAGATTCCTGAGAGCGCTTATCTTCTTGCGGATGCTTTCTGGCCGGGACCGTTAACCATGATTTTCAAAAAGACAGACCGCGTACCGATGGCAACCACAGGTGGACTTTCTACTGTGGCAGTGCGGATGCCTTCCAATAAAATTGCGGCAGCACTCATCCGGGCAGCCGGGGGATACATTGCCGCACCCAGTGCCAACCGTTCCGGAAGGCCGAGTCCTACGGTAGCGAAATATGTGATTGAAGATCTGGATGGCAGGATAGAGATGATTATTGATGGCGGTTTTTCTGCTATTGGACTGGAATCGACCATTATTGATCTGTCTGAGGGAGAGCCGATGATTCTCCGCCCGGGATATGTGACACAGGAAAAGATGACGCAGGTGATCGGAAATGTCGATGTAGACCGGACGATCCTGGATGCATCCTCTAAGGAGGCGCCGAAGGCGCCGGGCATGAAATACCGCCACTATGCACCGAAGGGGAATCTTACGATTGTGGAAGGTCCACAGGAGAAGGTCACTGTCTGCATCAATGAAAAGCTGTCAGAAGGACATAAACAGGGATTGAAAACGGGTGTTATTGCGACCGATGAAACAATAGAGCAGTATCAGGCTGATGTGAAGAGAAGTCTCGGAAGCCGTAAGAATGAAGAGGCAATCGCACATCATTTGTTTGAAGTGTTACGGCAGATGGATGATGAAGAGGTACAGCTTATTTTTACAGAGTCCTTTGCAGAAACCGGATTGGGACAGGCTACGATGAACCGTCTGCTGAAGGCAGCAGGACATCAGGTGATCAGCCTGTGAAGAGAATATAGATTCAAAGGAGGAGCCTATGATAGCATTAGGAAGTGATCATGGTGGTTATGATCTGAAATGCCAGATTGAAGAGTATCTGGAGGAGAAGGGATATGAATATCAGGATTTTGGATGTTTTGACAGGAAATCCTGTGATTATCCGGACTTTGGAAAGGCAGCCGCAAGAGCGGTTGCAGACGGACAGTGTGATCGTGGTATTGTAGTCTGCACAAGCGGAATCGGGATTTCCATTGCAGCCAATAAGGTACCTGGAATCCGTTGTGCACTTTGTACCGATCCCTATATGGCAAAGATGACGAGACTCCATAATGATGCCAACATGCTGGCTCTCGGAGGAGGAATTGTCGGAAAGAATCTTGCCATTGAGATTGTGGAGACCTTTTTAAACACCGAATTTTCCGAAGGCGAAAACCACGTCCGCAGAATCGCAAAGCTGGAAGATTAACGAAAGAGGTTTTATTACTTTGAGAAAAAGCTTTCCCAAAATGAATAAACGGAGACGGAAGACAATTGCCGGAATTATGGCAATTGTCCTTTTGGCGTGCGTTTATCCTTCTTTTCCGGTATATGCGGACAAGGTATCAGAACTGGAGCAGAAGCTTAAGGAAGAAAAGGAAAAAAAGAAGGATACGGAAAACCGGATCGGGGAAAGCCAGAACGAACTGGACAGTCTGCGGAATACCACGAATGGGCTTAAGGGAGAGCTCAGTGACCTCAACGATAATCTGGAGGAAGTGAGCGCGAATCTTGATGATCTCGAAGGAAAGATTGCTGCAAAGAATGAGGAAATCGAGAAAACACAGGCAGAGCTGGAAGAAGCGAAGCAGATTGAAGCCGATCAGTATGCAGCGATGAAGAAGCGGATCCAGTTCATGTATGAGCGTCAGGATTATGTGCTGATGGAGACATTATTCAGTTCGGCAAATTACGCAGAATTATTAAACCGGAGTGCATATATTGAAAGCCTTGCAGCCTATGACCGGCAGCAGCTTGAGGCATTTAAGCAGACCAGAATCGAAGTAGAAGAAACAGAAGCAAGACTTCAGAAAGAAATGAAGGATCTGGAGGCTCTGAAAGCAGAGGTAGAAGCGGAGCAGAGCCGGGTATCCGGTCTTGTCAGCAGTGTACGTGGCAAGATTTCCGGATATCAGAGTGATATGGCGCAGACCGAAGACGAAATCAAGGCATATGAACAGCAGCTTGCCGACCAGAATGCGAATATTCAGGAGATTCAGAAGCAGCTGGAAGAGGAGCGGCGTTTGTCCGCACTGGCAGCAAGATCGGCATGGAGAGATATTTCGGAAGTAACCTTTGCAGAGGGTGACCGGTATCTGCTGGCCAACCTGATCTATTGTGAAGCCGGAAACCAGCCGTATGAAGGGCAGGTTGCGGTAGGCGCAGTTGTTATGAATCGTGTCATGAGTTCGGTATTTCCGGATACGATTGTAGGGGTGATTTACCAGAACAGGCAGTTTGAACCGGTAAGCACCGGACGGCTGGCTCTTGCCCTTGCACGGGATGATGCAACGAGTGCCTGTTATCAGGCGGCAGATGCTGCAATGGGTGGACAGACTACGGTCGGAAACTGTCTGTTCTTCCGAACCCCGATTGAGGGTCTGACCGGACAGCAGATCGGAGGACATATTTTTTACTGAAACATCATTATTAAGACGTGACATTAAGACAAGTCGTAACTGTTCAGTACCTTCACAGTTACGATGCAAAATCATTTTCTTACGGTCTTGGCAGTAAATAAAGTAATCCTCTAAGCTGAACGTTTATCGTAATTCTTCAACATAACGCCGCAGCTTCGGAAACTCACCTGCATAAATGATCGTAAGGAGTCTGTTCAGCTTCAGAAGGCTGGATTTCAAGTTTTCGGTAGACAGGCGTCCCTCATCGGAGGCCTGTACCAGTTCGTCAAGATCCACAACCTTCACAAATCCATCGGGATAAATAAGGACATCAGCGAGCAGATCAATCACGGTCAGTTCGTTTTTGTCTTCTTTGTAATCAAAATCCACAATGTCACAATACCAGTAAAGAAGAGAGCCGTCCTCGCGGCAGAACCGACTGACCTTAAAGCCCTCCTTCAGAAAGTAACAGGACCAGCCGTGATGCAGGTCTTTCTTGGGATGGAGGGTGTTCCATGCTGTCACAATATGATCTTCATCACAGAATAAAATACGGTCGTCCTTTAATAGAATACATTCTTCGGGGATAATTCTTCGACGGTACAGGATGGGTTTTTTCATACAACACCTCGATTTCTTTGGTAAGAAAAATTGATAATCTAAAAATACTATTAAATCTATGTAAAGTCAATGAATTTTCCTAGACAGAAAAGGGAAAAATGGGTATAATTGTATCAGTTCAGAAAAGTGATGTGAGAACTGCATAATTACAGTTTGAATATGCGGATTCTGAAGTAACATATTATAAGCGACAGGTAGAAAGGGGCAGAATGTGAAGTTCAATCGTAGTGTATTTCAGGCATTGACTATGATAGGACAGTTTGGAATTAACATGATCGTCCCTATTTTTATTTGTGCCTTTTTAGGCAATCTGTTGGACCGGAAGCTTGGAACAGACTTCTGTATGATTCTTTTATTTTTCATAGGAGCTGTTGCGGGCGGTTACAACGTATACCGGTTTGCACGGCAGGTTTACCAGAGAGGAAGCGAAGAGTCTGCCTATCTGCATGGTGGAAGGAAGCGTAAGAAGAAGCCGGATGAAAGAAAGAATCACAAGAATGAACCGTAGTCTGTTTGAACTCGAGACAGGAATCCTGATCTTTGGAATAGCCGGACAGCTTATACTTTTCTTTTTTGCGGGAAGAGGATTTTATTCCGCAGCCTGGTGGATTGGCATTGCCACGGCGGCGGGGTGTGCCGTTGATATGTGGTGGGCACTTGACCGGGGGCTTGACCTCGGGCGGCAGGGTGCGACGAAGAAGATCATGATTCATTACATGATCCGTTATGTGGTGATTGCGATTGTGCTCGTAATTGTGGCACTGACGGATACATTGAATCCCCTGATTACCTTTGCGGGAGTCATGGGGCTTAAGATTGGAGCTTATCTCAATTTCTTTGCTAAGAAAGTAAGTACATGGATTTACGGTGAAGAAATTTTACCTGATTTGGTAGAAATACCGGAAGAAGAGATGTAAGGAGGTGATATAGGATGGGACAAGGAATTTTGTTGTCAGGAGGAGCTGATGTCGATTTCATGATTCATGGAGTATTCTCTTATGAATTGTTTGGCCAGACGCTCTGGATTACGACAACCCATGTGTGTGTGCTGATCGTATTTTTAATCATTTCAGCGTTCTGCATTGCCGCAGGTCATATGGTAAAGCGTGCCAAGGAGGTTCCAACAGGTTTTCAGAATGTGGTGGAGCTGATCGTGGAAATGCTCGATAAGATGACAGCCGGTGTTATGGGAAGGCATGCAGTGAGATACCGGAACTATATCGGAACAATTTTTATTTTTATTCTGTTTAGTAATATTTCCGGATTGTTCGGTTTAAGGCCGCCGACAGCGGACTATGGAGTAACCTTTGGACTGGCGATTATTTCATTTACGTTGATCCGGTACAATGAATTGAAATACCAGAAGCTTTCCGGCGTACTTAAGAATCTGTGTGACCCGTGGCCGATCTGGGCACCGATTAACATTATCGGTAACCTGGCAGTGCCGGTTTCACTGTCATTGCGTCTGTTTGCCAATATTCTTTCAGGAACAGCAATTATGGCGCTGATTTATGCACTGCTTAGTAAGATCGCCTATGTATGGCCGGCAGCGCTTCATGTGTACTTCGATCTGTTCTCCGGAGCAATTCAGACGTATGTATTCTGTATGTTGACTATGACATACATTTCAGATGCATGTGGCTCATCAGAACCATAACAGAAATAACCAAAATTAAATGCTTATATTAAGGAGGAAACAACAATGGAATTTAACACGAACTTTATCTTAGGATGCTCAGCAATTGGTGCAGGTCTTGCAGTTATCGCTGGTATCGGACCCGGTGTCGGACAGGGTATTGCAGCAGGACATGCAGCAGCTGCTGTTGGAAGAAACCCGGGAGCTAAGTCTGACGTTACTTCTACCATGCTTTTAGGACAGGCCGTTGCCGAAACAACCGGTCTTTATGGTCTGTTAATTGCAATCATTCTGCTGTTCGTTAAGCCCTTGGCAAAATAAGAGTCTTACATTAATAAATTTAAGAAAGGAGGCTCAATATGGAACCAAGATTGTTCGACCTTGACTTTCAGCTCCTTGCGGATTCCGCACTGATGATCATTGCTGTATTTGCATTGTTCCTTGTCGCATCTTATTTTCTGTTTAACCCGGTTCGTGAAATGATGAAGAAGCGATCCGACAAGATTAAGGATGAACTCGATGATGCGGCAAAGAGTCAGGAAGATGCAGCGGCCCTTAAGGAAGAGTATGAAAATAAGCTGAAAGATATCGACAAAGAAGCAGAAAAGATTTTAAGCGATGCCAGAAGGCGTGCTCTTGAGAATGAGAATAAGATCGTGGCGAATGCAAAAGAAGAAGCGGCAGCCATTATCGAGAGAGCCAGAACAGAAGCTGAACTGGAGAAACAGAAGGCAGCTGATGACATGAAGCGCGAAATGGTAGTACTTGCATCCATGATGGCAGGTAAGGTAGTGAAGGCATCTATTGATACAACTGTACAGGAGAGCCTGATTAATGATACTTTGAAGGAAATAGGTGAGAGTACATGGCAAAGCTAGTTTCGAAAACATATGGAGAGGCTTTGTTCGAACTGGCTGTGGAAGAAGGAAAGGAAGAGGAATTCTTACAGGAGATTGAATCCTTAAAAGAAATTCTTGATGCCAATCCGGATTTCGGGAAACTCATGAACCATCCCAAGATCCTTAAGGAAGAAAAGCTTAAGGTCGTAGAAGAGGTATTCAAGGGACATATTTCCAAGGAATTACTCGGATTCCTGCACATTGTTGTGGCGAAGGACCGATATCCGGAAATCGATGCCATTCTCGATTATTTCATTGATGAAGTGAAGAAGGAAAGAGGCATCGGAGTTGCGTATGTATCCACAGCATGTGGTATTAACGAGGCCCAGAAGAAGGAAATCGAAGAACGACTGCTGGCAACCACCCATTTTAAGAAGATGGAAATGCATTATCAGGTGGAAGATGACCTGATCGGTGGCATGGTGATCCGTATCGGAGACCGTGTTGTGGACAGCAGTGTAAAAGCAAAGCTGTACGAGCTGCAGCGTCAGTTACTCAGGGTACAGCTGTAGGAACTGTGAGGATACAGTTTCTGTTAAGTGACTTGAATCATCGCAGCTGTGAAGGCATGAAATGGCTGCGAATAATAAAGAAAGGTGCGTATGACCAATGAATTTGAAACCGGAAGAAATCAGCTCCGTAATCAAAGAGCAGATTAAACGATACGCTTCAGATCTTGAAGTGTCAGACGTTGGTACCGTTATTCAGGTAGCCGACGGTATTGCCCGTGTGCATGGTCTGAATAACGCAATGCAGGGTGAGCTTCTGGAATTCCCCGGAGAGGTTTACGGCATGGTCTTAAACCTGGAAGAGGATAATGTAGGTGCAGTACTTCTCGGAAGCCACAGAAACATCAGCGAAGGCGATCAGGTTAAGACAACCGGCCGTGTAGTTGAGGTTCCTGTAGGTGACAACATGTTAGGACGTGTTGTGAATGCGTTGGGACAGCCGATTGATGGCAAGGGTCCGATTCAGACAGATAAATATCGTAAGATTGAAAGAGTAGCATCCGGTGTTATCACACGTAAATCCGTAGATACACCGTTACAGACAGGTATTAAGGCAATTGACTCCATGGTGCCCATCGGAAGAGGACAGCGTGAGTTGATCATCGGTGACAGACAGACCGGTAAGACGGCAATTGCCATTGATACCATTATTAATCAGAAGGGACAGGGTGTGAAGTGTATTTATGTCGCAATCGGACAGAAGGCTTCTACCGTTGCATCCCTTGTTAAGACCTTGGAAGAAGCAGGCGCTATGGCGTATACAACGATCGTTGCAGCAACCGCCAGTGAGCTTGCTCCGTTACAGTATATTGCTCCGTATTCCGGATGTGCTATCGGAGAGGAATGGATGGAGAATGGAGAGGACGTGCTGGTAGTATACGATGACTTAACCAAGCATGCGGCTGCATACCGTACACTCTCTTTGCTTCTTAAGCGTCCACCCGGACGTGAGGCATATCCCGGTGACGTATTCTATCTGCATTCCAGACTGTTAGAGCGTGCAGCGAGAATGAGTGATGAGTACGGCGGAGGATCCTTAACGGCATTACCGATTATCGAAACGCAGGCAGGTGACGTATCTGCTTACATTCCGACCAATGTTATTTCCATTACCGATGGACAGATTTATCTGGAAACCGAAATGTTCAATTCCGGATTCCGTCCGGCTGTTAACGCAGGACTTTCTGTATCCCGTGTTGGTGGTGATGCACAGATCAAGGCAATGAAGAAGATTGCTTCCCCGATTCGTGTGGAGCTGGCACAGTACAGAGAACTTGCTTCCTTTGCACAGTTTGGTTCTGAGCTTGATGCCGATACCAAGGAAAAGCTGGCACAGGGTGAAAGAATTAAAGAGGTATTAAAGCAGCCTCAGTACAATCCCATGCCGGTTGAATACCAGATTATCATCATTTACGCAGTTACCAATAAGTATCTGTTAGATGTTCCTACCGAGGAGATTACCCGTTTTGAGTCAGAATTCTTTGACTTTATTAAGACAAAGTATCCGGAAATTCCGTCAGGCATTGCACAGGAGAAGGTAATTTCTGATACAACCGAGGAGAAGTTAAAGAAGGCAATTGAAGAATTCAAAGCAGAATTTCTTAAATAATTCGGAAGGGAACAGGTGATATTATGGCCTCAATGAGAGACATAAAGCGGCGTAAGGGCAGTATCCAGAGTACCCAGCAGATTACCAAGGCCATGAAGCTTGTTTCTACTGTAAAGCTGCAGAGAGCCAAGCAGAATGCCGAGAAATCCCAGACCTATTTCCACTGCATGTACAATACCGTACATTCGATTCTTCGAAGAACGCAGAATCTGGAGCATAAATATTTAAAGTCCGGTGAAAGCGGAAAGAAGGCAGTCATTGTGATTACTTCAAACCGTGGACTTGCAGGCGGCTACAACTCCAATGTGATCAAGCTGATTACCCAGGGAGAGCTTGCAAACGAAGATCTGGCAATTTATGCAATTGGTAAGAAGGGAAAAGATGCCCTTGCAAAGAACTATGAGATTAGAGCTGATTATTCAGATGTAATTGAAGATCCTGTTTATGCAGAAGCCATGAAGATCAGTAAGGAAGTTCTCAGCGCCTTTGAAAATGGTGAAATCAGTGAGATTTATCTGGCCTATACCGGATTTAAGAACACCGTTGTTCATATTCCGACCCTGTTAAAGCTTCTTCCGGTGGAGGTTTCCGAGGAAGAAGAAACTGCTCAGGAGGATGATCCTGTTATGATGAACTTTGAGCCGGAGGATGAAGAGGCTTTGAATTTACTGATTCCGAAATATATTACCAGCCTGATTTACGGCGGTATGATTGAAGCGATTGCCAGTGAGAACGGAGCCAGAATGCAGGCCATGGACGCTGCAACAAGCAATGCAGAAGAAATGATCGAGGATCTGACGCTTCTTTACAATCGTGCCCGTCAGGGCTCCATTACGCAGGAACTGACCGAAATTATCGCAGGCGCAAACGCGATCTCATAAACAAATAAAATCGAGAAAGGATGAAAGAAATGGCAGATTCAGGAAAAATCACTCAGGTTATCGGTGCCGTTCTGGATGTGAAGTTTGCCGGTAACAGACTGCCGGAAATCAACGAAGCAATCAAGGTTCCTCTGCAGGATGGCGGAGAGCTTGTTGTGGAAGTTGCCCAGCATCTTGGTGACGATACTGTCAGATGTATTGCCATGGGAACCACAGACGGACTTGTCCGCGGAATGGAAGCAATTGCTACCGGAAAACCGATTTCCGTACCTGTTGGTGAAAATACCTTAGGACGTATCTTTAACGTACTGGGTGCTCCCATTGATAATAAACCGGCTCCGGAAGGAGTTTCCTATGAACCGATCCACAGGGCTGCACCCGAATTCGTAGAGCAGTCTACCCAGCAGGAACTTCTGGAAACAGGTATTAAGGTCGTTGACCTGCTTTGCCCTTATCAGAAGGGTGGTAAGATCGGTCTGTTCGGTGGTGCCGGTGTAGGTAAGACCGTACTGATCCAGGAGCTGATCCGTAACATCGCAACCGAGCACGGTGGATATTCCGTATTTACCGGTGTTGGTGAAAGAACAAGAGAGGGAAATGACTTATATCATGAAATGACCGAGTCCGGCGTTATTGATAAGACCACCATGGTGTTTGGTCAGATGAATGAGCCCCCCGGAGCCAGAATGAGAGTTGGTCTTACCGGTCTTACGATGGCAGAGTATTTCCGTGACAAAGGTGGAAAGGACGTGCTTCTTTTCATTGACAATATTTTCCGTTTTACACAGGCTGGTTCCGAGGTGTCCGCACTTCTTGGACGTATGCCTTCCGCAGTAGGTTATCAGCCTACCCTGCAGACAGAAATGGGTGCACTTCAGGAGCGTATTACATCAACGAAGAACGGATCCATTACTTCCGTTCAGGCAGTATATGTGCCGGCCGATGACTTAACCGACCCTGCTCCGGCAACTACCTTTGCACATCTGGATGCAACAACCGTACTTAGCCGTTCTATCGTAGAATTAGGTATTTACCCTGCGGTAGATCCGCTCGAGTCCACATCCAGAATTCTGGATCCCAGAATTGTTGGTGAAGAGCATTATGCTGTTGCCCGTGGTGTACAGGAGATTCTCCAGAAGTATAAGGAATTACAGGATATCATTGCAATTCTTGGTATGGACGAATTATCAGAAAGCGATAAGCTCGTTGTAAACCGTGCAAGAAAGGTACAGAGATTCTTATCCCAGCCGTTCTTCGTAGCCAGCAAGTTCCTGGGAATTGATGGAAAGTATGTACCGATTAACGAGACAATCCGTGGCTTTAAGGAAATTCTGGAAGGTAAACATGATGATATCCCGGAAAGCTACTTCCTGAATGCCGGAAGCATTGATGACGTACTTGCCCGCGTGAAATAACGGGAGGTGGTCAGATGGCAGACAGTAATTTATTTACCTTAAAAATTATTACTCCGGACCGTGTCTTCTATGAAGGTGAAGTTTCCATGGTGGAATTCAATACCACCGAGGGCGAAATCGGTGTGTTAAAGGGGCATATCCCGTTAACGGTTATCGTAAGCCCCGGAATACTTACAATCACAGAGGCAGAAGGAACGAAGGAAGCTGCATTACATGCAGGTTTTGCAGAGATTCTGCAGGATCAGCTTGTAATTATGGCAGAGATCATTGAGTGGCCGGAAGAAATCGATCTGGATCGTGCAGAGCATGCAAGAGAGCGTGCCGAAGAAAGACTTCGCAGCAAGACTCCCGAGACCGATGTTCTTCGTGCAGAAACCGCTTTACAGAGATCTCTCGCACGTATTCATGTATTAAAATCATAAGTATTGATACATCAGATGGTTGAAAAGTCCATTCCTTTGACAGGGATGGACTTTTGACTCTATTTTCACGACTACAGAGGGAATGCATATCATAACAGTAAAGAAACAAGGATGTTATGGTTATGTATGAACGCAGAATTATGCCGTTTTATATGGCGTATCCCATGCCGATGTTCGGGCAGCAGGAAAACACTGTGATGCGTGATCTGGAATATATGCAGCAGATGTACCCGAAGGAGGCAAAGCACTATCAGAAGCTGATTGCCGGGATTTTAGACAAAATGGACTATGAAGGAAGCATGATCTATGATGAATATCCGGACCGGCTCCGGTTATACCGGCTTGCCATGGATATTCTGGATCGGGTAAAAAGAGAAGAAAACAGTAACGAAGAGTCTGCACTGGATGCGGATTCCCCGGAAAAGTGGCAGAGAATCGGGGATCTCATACAGATTCTTCTGTTTTATGAAATTTATAAGAGAAGACACAGGGATGAACGATTTACACACTTATTTATCTGAATTATGCAATGAAAGACTTTATCAGATGATCCTGAGCAATCCGCGGGAAAAGGATGGAATTTCAAGGATTAAGATCCGCCCGGTGATGGTAAAGCAGGAGCTGATGTTTCAGGAGACCTGTTTTCAGGGGACACAGGTTTTTCATAAGAATTATCAGGCAGGGGATATGGTATCCCTTGTGGAACGTTACATGGAAGACAAATTCCGACAGCTGGAGGCCTGGCACATGGAGGGCAGACTCCATGTGCTTGTAAGTAAAAAGGGAAGGACAACCATTAAGTTTAAGTCCACGGAATCTGGGGAGAAAACCCTGAAACCGGTTATGGAGCACAACCGTGAGAAGCACTATATTCTGAAGGAAGGAATTCCGGTTCCGTTTCTGATTGATTTAGGAGTGCAGACCCCTGAGGGGAAAATTGTACATGCCCGGTATGATAAATTTAAACAGATTAACCGCTATCTTGAATTTGTAGAGGATATTCTGCCCACCCTTCAAAAGAAGGGAACTGTGCATATCATCGATTTTGGCTGTGGCAAGTCTTATCTTACCTTTGCCCTGTATTATTATCTGCATGAGCTTAAGGGACAGGATGTAGCGATTACCGGACTTGACCTCAAACAGGATGTGATCCGGCATTGTAATGATCTTGCCCGGAGCTATGGCTATGAGAAGCTGCAGTTTCTTCATGGGGATATTGCAAAGTATGAGGGATGTGATGAAGTGGATATGGTGGTGACGCTGCATGCCTGTGATACGGCAACGGATTATGCACTGCAAAAGGCAATGAAATGGAATGCAAAGGTCATCTTTTCCGTGCCGTGCTGTCAGCATGAGGTGAACCGGCAGATTCAGAATGACATATTGGAGCCGGTATTGAAATATGGTATATTAAAAGAGCGTATGGCAGCGATCATTACAGATGCGGTCCGGGCAGAGACGCTCGAGATGGCAGGATATGATACACAGATTCTGGAATTTATCGATATGGAGCACACACCGAAGAATCTGCTGATCCGTGCGGTGAAGAGAAATCCTTCTGAACAGACACTTAATATACAGCAGAGTAAAGCAGCAGAGAGAAGATCACAGATTGAGACCGGACTATCCCGGATGACGCAGGAGCTTCACATTCATACCACGCTGCACAAGCTCATGGAACAGGAAGAATCGTAGTTTGTAATATAGGTATAAGAAATGAAGAAACTGATCATTAATATTGCAATTATAATTGTGGTATTCTTTATATCACTGTTTGTTGCAGGCAGCATCATTAATCAGGGAACGACCGATATGACAATGGAGATGGGCAAGGCGACATTTCCGGTTGTGACGGTGCGGTTTAATGGGATTGAAATGAATCCTATGCATGGATACCGCAAGGAAATGAAAACGAATCTGATGAGGGAATCCATTACACCGTTGATGAACGGACGAAAGATATCACTTCAGATTGACCGGTTCGGGGCGGAAATCCTCAGTATGGCATTCGAGGTCCGGAGTGTCGATGGAGAGCGTCTGATTGAGAATACGCAGATCCCGGAGTGGAAAGAGCAGGATGATGGAACGCTTTTTGTAACATTGGAGCTCAAAGACCTTATTGACATGAATCAGGAATATGAGCTGATTCTGCTGATCACTCCTGCCTCCGGCGAGACCATCCGGTATTATACGAGGATCATCAGCCAGGAGGATTATCATGTAACGGATAAGCTGGAATTTGTGAAGGATTTCACGATCAAAACCTTTGATAAGGAAGCGGCCAGGAGCCTTACCAAGTATCTGGAATCCAATTCCTCCGGAGATAATACAAATCTGGGAAAAGTGACGATTCACAGCAGCTTTGATCAGATCACCTATGCAGGTCTGCCAATTACCGCGAAAACGGATCCCCAGATCACGATCAGGGAAATTGATGAACAGACAGGCAGCTTTGTAACAGACTTTTATGTGACAACCTCAGATGCGGAAACAGAAAATCTGTATCACGTGCAGGAATATTACCGGCTGCGTTATACCTCGGACCGAATCTATCTGCTGAATTATGAACGTACCATGGATCAGGTTTTCCGGGAGAATGGAAACGTATATGCCAACAATAAGATCATGCTTGGTATTACGGCTGATGAGATTCAGATGGAAGAAAGCGATGACGGAAACATTCTGGCGTTTGTATCCGGTAACCGGCTCTTCAGTTATAATACGGTAGATAACAAAATGGCCTATCTGTTTGGCTTTTATGATAAAGACAATAAGGACACACGTACCTTTTACAATATGCACCGGATAAAAATTCTGGATGTGAGTGAGGGAGGGAATATTACTTTTCTGGTGTATGGCTACATGAATCGTGGCAGGCACGAGGGTGAAGTCGGAATTTCTGCCTTTTATTATGACAGTACGGTTAATACGATTGAGGAACTGGTTTATATCCCGAGCGAGGAACCACAGGATGTGATTATAGAAAAGGTGAACCGGCTTTCCTATATTAATCGTGATGGAATTTTGTATCTGATGGATAACCAACACATTTATGGTATTAACTTCACGGAGAGAACCTATGAGATGGTGGCAGATCATCTGCATTATAACGGATATGTGATTTCGGACAGCAACCGTATGATCGCATGGCAGGAGGGCGACAGCCTGGAAAACAGCCAGACAGTGGTATTGATGAACCTGAATACGGGCGTACAGAAGCGGATCGAAGCGAAGGCTTCAGAAACGATTGTTCCGATCGGTTTTATTGAAGAAGATCTGATCTATGGCATTGTGAATAAAAATGACATTGTGACAGACTATGCAAGAGAAACGGTTCTGCCGATGTATTGTGTGAAGATTGAGAATGAAAATGAAGGAGTCCTGATGACATATGAGCAGGAGAATGTGTATGTTTTGTCAGGCAGTGTGAATCAGAACCAGATCACGTTGCAGCGTGTGTCAAAATCAGAAGACGGCACTTATGTCGAAATCGCTGAAGATCAGATTGTGGACGCAGAAAGTGTAAGTCTGGGAAGAAATACCATAGAAGTCGTAGTTACGCAGAACTATGAGAAAATCAGGCAGATTGTACTTCGTAAAGAGATTGACGTGAATTCCATGAAGCAGCTTACACCGAAGGAAGTGCTTTTTGAAGGGGAAAGAAGTGTTTATCTGCGAAGCAGCGATGAAGAGCAGGAGCAGTTTTATGTGTATGGCAAATATGGTATCCGCGGCATCTATGGTAATGAGGATCAGGCAGTTGATGCAGCTGAAAGCGAGGCCGGAGTGGTGCTTAACAGTGCCGGAAACTATGTATGGAAAAAGACCATACGCAGTACCAGAAATCAGATTATGGCAATCCAGCCGGATATGGTTACGGAGGAGAGAGATTCGCTTGCAGTTGCATTAGATACCATGCTGTCCTATGAGGGAATCATGCGTAATTCTGCATATATGCTGCAAAGTGGAGAGACTATTCGCTCCATTCTGGAGGGTGCCTTAAGCGAATGCCAGGTGCTGGATCTGTCCGGATGCTCCCTGGATGCAGTTCTTTATTATGTGGATCGTGACATTCCGGTGCTTGTGATGCTGCAGGATGGAAATGCCGTGCTGCTCATTGGATTTAATGAAATGAATACAGTGATTATGAATCCACAGACCGGGACGATTTATAAGATGGGAATGAACGACTCAAAGACCTGGTTTAAGGAAAATGGAAACCGGTTCATCACGTATATACGAAACGAGAATTAACAGGAAGGGGATTGAAGATGTATCAGGAACAAAAGCTTTATATTGGAAAATCAGGAGAGGAAAAGGTCTGTATCTATCCGAAGATGGCAAACCGCCACGGACTGATTGCAGGTGCAACCGGTACCGGTAAAACCGTGAGCTTGCGTGTACTGGCAGAGTCCTTCAGTGATTGTGGCGTTTCCGTATTTCTTGCGGATGCTAAAGGAGATCTGGCTTCCATGAGCCTTAAGGGAACCGGCGAAGGAAGTGTCGGCGGACGTGTGGAAAAACTGGGACTTGAAAAAGAAGGATTTGCCTATCATGCTTATCCGGTAACCTTCTGGGATGTATTTGGAGAAAAGGGTCTGCCGCTTCGCACGACCATCACCGAGATGGGTCCACTGTTGCTTAGCAGGATTCTGAATCTCAATGATACGCAGAGCGATATTCTGACGATTATCTTTAAAATTGCAGATGATGAAGGTCTTCTTCTGATTGATACCAAAGATCTGCGGGCCATGCTGCAGTATGTATCCGAAAATGCAAAGGAATTAAGCCTTACCTATGGAAATATAGCAAAGCAGAGTCTGACTGCCATTATCCGTGCCGTGATTACACTGGAGGAGGCAGGTGGAGAACAGTTTTTTGGAGAACCGGCACTCAGTATCAGTGACTGGATCGGAACGGACTGCGACGGCAAGGGCAAAATTCAGATCCTGGACTGCCAGAAGCTGATGCAGAGCCCGAAGATGTATTCCACCTTCCTTTTGTGGCTGATGTCCGAATTATATGAAGCCTTACCGGAAGCAGGAGATCTTCCAAAGCCGAAGATGGTCTTTTTCTTCGATGAGGCTCATATGTTGTTTGATACTGCAAACCGTGCCCTGCTTGAAAAGATTGAGCAGGTGGTAAAGCTGATCCGTTCAAAAGGGGTTGGTATTTACTTTATCACACAGAATCCGAAGGATATTCCGGATGGGGTTCTTTCCCAGCTGGGAAATAAGATTCAGCACGCATTGCATGCCTACACACCGGGTGAACAAAAAGGGGCAAAGGCAGCAGCACAGGCGTTCCGTGAGAATCCGGAATTTAATACTTATGAGGTTTTACAGGAGCTTGCCATTGGAGAGGCACTGGTTTCGGTGCTCAATGAAGAGGGAATTCCGACTGTGGTGAAGAGATGCACGATGCTGCCTCCACAGAGTAACTTAGGAACGCTTGATGACCGGACCAGAGAGGAACAGATCAGGGGAAGCATGCTTTACAGTAAATATAATGAATATTTTGATCGTGACTCGGCGTATGAATTCCTGCAGAGAATGAACCTTCAGGCACAGAAGGAGGCGGAGGAGGCCGCAGCGCAGAAGGAGGAAGCTGCCCGCCAGAAGGAGCAGGAAAAGCTGGAAGCTGCACAGTTAAAGGCGCAGGAAAGGGAACAGCTAAGATTGCAGAAGGAGCAGGAAAAAGAGGCACTTCGGATTCAGAAGGCGAAGGAAAAGGAAGAGGAGGCAAAGAAGAAGAAGGCAAACAGAGTTGCCGGAAGTGTAGCGCGCTCCGCAGCAGGAACCGTAGGACGTGAACTCGGGAATTCCCTTGGCAAGTCGATAGGTGGTTCCTTTGGAAAGCGGCTGGGCGGAAACGTAGGTGCATCCCTCGGAAGAGGAATCATGAGTACGTTGTTTAAGCTGTAATAGTTATATGATAATAATGCTCGCGCACTTGATATCAGAGGCAAGAGCATAGATCTGACCATGGTTCAAAGTGATCACAGTAGGGCGTGTAGGATAACCGGGGATGTTTTGCACAATTTTGGCAAACTCTCCGGTGCTTAATTTTATTATGGAATCAACGGGATAGAGAATCACACTGTTTAAGAAACTCTGGATCATGTGAATGTCAAGATCTCCGGTCATTGCCATAATCATTTCCACGGCATCACGAGGAGAAAATGCATCTTTATAGGGACGCTCTGTGACAAGGGCATCATAAATATCGGCAACCGAAAGAATCCTTGCAAAGGGAGTAATCTGGTCGCCCTGTAATTTCAACGGATAGCCATTGCCGTTCATCTTTTCATGATGCTGCAGTACACCAAGCTTTGTGGCCGTAGAAAGCTCCGGCTTATCCTTAATCATGTTATAGCCAAGAACGGGATGAGTCTTCATTACTTCAAATTCCTCCTCCGTCAGTCGTCCCGGCTTATTTAAAATCTCATTCGGGATTCTGGATTTACCAAGGTCGTGCAGAAGTCCTGAAACACCAATCTGCTGCACTTCCTTCGTGGAAAGTCCACGGTTTTTCGCAATAATCATTCCCATGGAAGCAACATCCACACTGTGCTTGAAGGTGTATTCATCGCTGACTTTCAAAGCACCGACATCGACTGCCAGGGCATCATTCTCTTCCAATGCTTTCATAAGCTCACTGGAAACATTGTTGGTTGCATCCATGAAGCTTGGAGAGTCCGGATTACTGTAAAGGAACTGGATTCCTTCTGCAACTCTTTTCTTCACACTTTCATGTAGTTCAATCTTCGCACGGTCAGGAACCTTCACCTTCTCGATCTTCTCCATAACTTCCGGAGAAATGTTATAGGTGATTTCCTCATCGCTTTCTTCGCCTTCGCGGATATAAACACCACCAATGCTCATCTTGCGAAGGGAATAAATCATGTAATCGTCAAGAGCTGTCTTCCTGTGAATCAGGACACGTCCGGTTCCATCGATGATGGACTGGTCAATGACCATGCCGGGAGTTAACAGCCTGACACTGATAAATTTTCGTTTAATCATGGCTTTGCCTTCAGAAAATTAATTTAATATAGTAGTGTAAAACACTCACCATAGTATAACATAAATCAGGGGTAACATGCTAGAGAATCATGTAAGAATGCAGTTTGGCCTAAATTTTTTATTTAATTCATTTATTTGCTATGATATACTTATGTATGATATGTTGGGTAGATATGCATGAATTATCTTAAATGATAAAATGGAAGGCAGGAAATTACAGATATGATACAGACAAAAAAATTAACAGAACATGTATGGCTGATGGATGACCAGGGGTCTTCCGGTTATGTGGTACTGGGAGAAAAGAAGGCACTGGTAGTAGATACCATGAATGGAAGCGAAAATGTGAAAGAAATTGTGCGGACCATCACTGGCCTGCCGGTTATGGTGATCAATACGCATGTGCATCCGGACCATATCGGTGGAAATCATTTTTTTGATGAAGTATATATGAGTCCGTATGACATGCCTTATGTGGAGATGTTCACGGCACCGGAGAACCTTGATAAGAGACCGGTAGTCCATCCGGTCAGGGAAGGCAATGTAATTGATCTTGGAGGATTACATGTAGAGGTTTATGAACTTCCGGGGCATACACCGGGAGAACTATGTCTTTTGCTTGTAGAAGAGCAGATTTTATTCCCGGGAGATGGAATCAACCATCATCTTTGGATGCAGTTGGAAGGGTGCAGTTCACTTGAAGAATATGCGAAAAGTCTGGAACGACTGGATTTCCTGAAAAAGAAAGCAAAATATATTTTGCACGGGCACACCAGAGAACTTGAAAATATTATCCTGTTTGATATGGTCGAACAGGGGATTGGAGAACTCCTGAATCAGACGGATCAGGAGGTGACGAAGTGTGATGATGCATATCATTGGTTTGGCGGCATCGCCAAAATTCATGTATATGCTCCAGATGGGAGTGCAATTTGTTATCAGGAGAATCATATTTCGTAGAATCATCCAAAGTTGTAGGAGAATAATCAGATAATATGGATCTGGAAATGGTCATAACCTCTCGGAGCATTTCATAGAATGTAAAAAAGCGTTCTGAGGGGTTCCCTTTGAAAGATTATATTGAGGAACGGGCAGTTCATATAGCGAATTATATCATCGAAAACAATGCAACCGTAAGACAGACCGCCAAAGCATTTGGCATTTCGAAAAGTACAGTACATAAGGATGTAGCGGAGCGATTGCAGCACATCAATCTGGCACTTGCGAAAGAGGCGCGTAAAGTGCTTGATGTGAATAAAGCGGAGCGTCATCTGCGGGGAGGTTTGGCTACCAAAGAAAAATATGCGCATCAGCATGAAGAAATGAATAAGTAAGATCAAGATACGGTACAGTTTGTGCCGTATTTTTTACTTTATAGGAAATTCCTATAAAGCAAAAAGCTCCGCAGGGATGCGCAACTCGCGGAGAAGAAATTAGTTGCTTTGCAACACCGCTCGCGCGCGAAGAGTTCGCAAGCGAACTCTTTATTTTGTTGCCATGCATATGAAAAAATGATCCAGTGGATCATTTTTGAGTCGTCATTTTTGAGTGGAAAATTATTTTGACAAGGCATAGGTGTGTCATTATAATGAAAATAGTACTTTATGTAACTATTAAGAACCATGGAGAATAATTATGGAAAAAGAAATGGTCATCGTTTTGGACTACGGCGGACAGTATAATCAGCTGATTGCCCGAAGGGTCCGCGAATGCAATGTTTATTGTGAAGTAAAGCCTTATAACAGTCCTATTGAAGAGATTAAGAAATTATCTCCCAAGGGAATTATTATTACCGGCGGTCCGAACAGTGTTTATGCAGAAGATGCACTGCTTTGTGACAAGGAACTTTTTACAATGGGAGTTCCGATCCTTGGCATCTGTTATGGATCCCAGCTTATGGCACATATGTGTGGAGGGAAGGTCGCAACCGCGCCGGTTTCCGAATATGGTCATACCGAAGTTACCATTGATGTTGCTGACAGCGAGCTTTTTGCAGAGGTTCCTGCAAGCACAAGTTGTTGGATGAGCCATACCGACTATATCGCAGAAGCACCGGCAGGATTCCGTGTGACGGCACATACTCCCGTATGTCCGGTAGCAGCAATGGAGGATCAGTTCCGCAAGCTTTATGCAACCCAGTTCCATCCGGAAGTCGTACATACCAAGGACGGACAGAAGATGCTGTTCAACTTTGTACGCAAGATCTGTGGCTGCAAGGGTGACTGGAGAATGGACTCCTTTGTGGAGACAAGCATTCAGCAGCTTCGTGAAAAGATCGGAAACGGTAAAGTGCTTTGTGCCCTGTCTGGTGGGGTAGATTCTTCTGTGGCAGCAGTGCTTTTGTCGAAGGCTGTTGGAAAGCAGCTCACCTGTGTATTCGTTGATCATGGTCTTCTTCGTAAAAACGAAGGTGACGAGGTAGAAGCCGTATTTGGACCGAACGGATCTTATGATCTGAATTTCATCCGTGTGAATGTACAGCAGCGCTTTTATGATAAACTGGCAGGCGTGACCGATCCGGAGAGAAAGCGTAAGATCATCGGTGAAGAGTTCATTCGTGTATTTGAAGAAGAAGCAAAGAAAATTGGTGCCGTAGACTATCTGGTACAGGGAACAATTTATCCTGACGTGGTAGAATCCGGTCTTGATAAGAGCGCAACAATCAAGTCCCATCACAATGTTGGAGGACTTCCAGACTGTGTAGATTTCAAAGAGATCGTCGAGCCGTTACGAATGCTGTTTAAGGACGAAGTCCGCCGGGCAGGTTTAGAGCTTGGTATTCCGGATTATCTGGTATTCCGCCAGCCATTCCCCGGTCCCGGACTTGGCGTTCGTATCGTTGGAGAAGTTACCGAAGAAAAGGTGCGTATCGTTCAGGATGCAGATTACATTTATCGTGAAGAGCTTGCCAAGGCAGGCTGTGATAAAGGACTTGGCCAGTACTTTGCAGCACTTACCAATATGCGCAGCGTTGGCGTTATGGGTGACTTCAGAACGTATGATTATGCAGTAGCACTCCGTGCCGTAAATACCACGGACTTTATGACTGCTGACTGTGCAGAGATTCCGTTTGAAGTCCTGCAGAAGGTAATGAACCGGATTATTAACGAGGTGAAGGGAGTCAATCGTGTACTTTACGATTTGACCAGTAAGCCACCTGGTACGATTGAGTTTGAGTAAAAAGGTAAATCCCTACAAAGCCTGTAATTATGGGCTTTGTAGGGATTTTTTTAGTGTTAATGGGTACGTTTTGGGTACAAAAATATTTAAACATTATTCATATAACGTAATATATTTTGAAAGCTCGTTCATTTGCTTTTCGATATAAATGACAAATGGTTCATTGGTATTGTTAAAATTATTTGTTTTATTATAAAAATCAGAAATATCATTTTGAAATTCTTCGGCAGAATAGTTTGGGGTACCATTTTGTTTTTTTTGCACGCCAAAAATTCACGCATTTTTTGTTCCGCTACTGTTGAACTATTTTTATATTCAAATAACGCATTGTAAATTTCTAACACTTTTTGTATTTTCTTCCTTCTTATAAATATAAAATTTTGATCAAACAGTGCAAATTCATTTCTAAAAAGCTCATTCATATTATATACGGCATTATAATATGAATTTATATTTTTACTTTGATCAGAAATTGTAGATAGAACAAGTGCTCTGCTTTTCAATTTAGATAAGTTCCAGTAAAAGGAATATACGGATTTTTTTTCTTCAGAAATATAACCTGTGCAGGAAGTGATAAGACATAACAAACTGCTAGAAAATATTCCAATGAACACGTTTTCTAACCAGTTCATATAACTGCAAGGTTTATCAAGTAATGCAAATGAAATAATCAATGATAATATTGAAATGATACCCATAATCAAGATAGTTTTTATATATATTTTCAAAAGAAACGACTCCTTTCAAGTTTGTATGATTTTTTTACTTTATGTTCAATCCAATCTTATCCAAGGTTTCATCATGTGCTTTCTGAATCTTTAATCTATCCTGCCATGCCTCCGATTCCGGATAAATATCCATCCAAAGATTAAAATCAGCTTCCGCTTTCAGCAGAGCTTCGCCACGTTTTTTCACATCTTTGATTTCATTACATTTCTCGACTTCATCCATATATTTTTCATAGCGTTCCAGCCATGATTGCATCAGCGCTAATGTTCCAAAGCTGATTGCTACCATATCATTTCCGTCTTTATCCTGATATTCAAATAATGAACCGTCATACTG
>OGQM01000323.1_pt1 | contig 46077 bp, 62 predicted proteins | sample 1553191 | NCBI WGS metagenome assembly OGQM01 (sample SAMEA2579954, study PRJEB22360) | human gut metagenome | biome: human gut; feature: human-associated habitat; material: faeces | place: Denmark | collected 2008/2010 | reverse complement strand
GAATTTGCCAAAAATGGGGTATTCCGTATATTGATTTATGGCGTGATAGTTGGATGAATCCAAATTTGCCTAATCAATGGAATTGCGAATTAGATAAAAACGGTAATGTTGATGCAGGAAATTTCTATTTAGACGGTCAACACCCCGCACCAAATGGCTATGATTATATTTCAAAGCTAATAAATGATTGGATTAACAATTTATAAATTCAAGTCGGGGAGAAATCCCCGGCACAACTATTTAAAGATATGGATAAAATTTTTACATGTGAACAATGGCGTATGATATTCGCCACGTCGTTAAGCCCGGTTTTAGCCTATTTAACCCCAACGGCGGGTTTTATGTACGCATTGATTATAATGTTTGCTTTCAATATTTGGGCGGGTATGCGGGCGGATGGGGTAAGCGTAAGGCATTGCAAAAACTTTCGTTTCAGTAAGTTTAAAAACGCATTGGCGGAATTGCTTTTGTATGTTACCATTATACACGTTATTTATTCGGTAATGCTGCAATGTGGCGATAATGAAGCCGCCAAAGTAGTAATTAAATCGCTTACTTATGTTTTTATGTATGTGTATTTGCAAAACGCATTCCGCAACCTTATTAAAGCATATCCCACAAAGGTTGCGTTGCGTATTATTTACCACGTTATCCGGTTGGAATTTACACGGGTATTGCCGGGATATTGGCAACCGATAATTGAGAGATACCAACGGGAACACGATAGCGATATTATTAACGATAAAGAAAAGGAGGGCGAACAATGAACCAAACAGAGATTTTAAAGTATTTGGAGGGGCAAAAAACGACCCGGACAATTACGGATTTGATTGTACATTGCACCGCAACCAAGCCGGGCGCAAAAGTCAACGTTGATGTTATTGACGGTTGGCACAAAGAACGGGGATTTAAGAAGCAACCCCAAAGCGGGCGAATTTGCGGTTATCATTTTGTTGTATTGCCGGACGGGACAATTGAAACGGGGCGTTATCTTTCCGAGATTGGGGCGCACGTTTCCGGGCAAAATTCCCGGTCTATTGGCATTTGTTACGTTGGGGGATTGGATGCCAACGGCAAAGCCGCCGACACACGCACGCCGGAACAAAAAGAGGCGTTATTATGGTTGCTTATGCGGTTAGTCGTTATGTTCCCGGACGCAACGATTAAGGGACATAGGGATTATTCCCCGGATTTGAACGGCGACGGCATTATTGAGCCGTGGGAGTTCATTAAAGAATGCCCGTGTTTTAATGCGGCAATTGAATATAGTAACATTTAATTTTGTACCATTATGACAAAGAAAGACAAAAAGGAGTATTTGGAACAATTGGTTGCCAATCAAGGGAGCCAAGCGGGAATTAGTATTGCCCCGTTGTTATCCGCTATTATTGCAGATTGCGAGGACGTTTTTACGGTTACGGTTGAGGACAACCAAGAAGATACGAAAAACGTAACGAACCCACAGGCGGAAATAGACGCATTTATTGACGCCGTAAACGCCGACCCGTTGCACAACATACCAAAAGTATATATTTCGGGCGTCGTAATTTCCTTTGCACAATTGGAGATTAACGAGGACGAAATAAATAGTACGGTTGAAATGGCGGGCGGACATTACGTTTTAACATTGAGCAAAACGCCGAATAGTTCGTTAATCATTTACACGGCAAACGCATGAAAAAGTATATAATATTGGCGGCAATCATTATGGCGGTTGCCGCCGCCTTTTGGGTACAACAAAGCCGTATTAAGAGTTTGACCGCCGAACGGGATAAATACCGGAGCAATACCGAAACGTTGTTGCAGGACGTCCGAACCTATCAAACAAAGGATAGTTTGAACGCCGCAAAGGTTGGGAATTTGGAGTTAAAATTATCCGAATATAAAAAGTATCGGGCGGATGATGCAGCGTTAATTAAATCGTTGCAGACAAAGAACCGGGATTTGCAAAGGGTTACGACGGCGCAAATGGAAACGATAAACGAATTAAGGGCGAACGTCCGGGATAGTATTGTATATTTGCCCGGCGACACGGTTACGACCGTATTACGTTGTATTGATATTGTGGAACCGTATTTTGAGTTGCACGGATGCACAACGCCCGCCGGGGTATTTACCGGGACGCATATAAACCGGGATAGTCTGTTGATAGCGGAAACGGTGCAATATAAACGTTGGTTAGGTTTTTTATGGAAAACAAATAAAATCAAAAATCGGCAAATTGATGTAGTTAGCAAAAACCCCGCAACAAAAATATTAGGGGTTGAGTTCATAACCATAGAAAAGTAATAAACCGGGGGTTGTAACAAGGCGTTGCAACCCCTTTTTCTATTGAGCCATTTTTAGACCGTTTCCGGGCATTTTATTTCAAAGTGGATAATTTACCCGTCCAGCTTGCAAAAGTCGCTTAAATCGAAAATTCCAAGAAAATAACTCTTTTGGAACCAAAAACAAAACTTTTTGAAGTTTAAGCCAAAAATAAAAGATAAAACTTTTGGTAATTAAAATAAAGGTTGTATATTTGCATCATCAAACAAGAACGACCGGGCGTTTTCCCGGAAAATAGAGAGCGAAACAATATGAATACTCAAAGCATTTATAACGGATTAGATTACACAACAAAAGATATTAACCGCAATTTCAAAATCAAGGTAAACGGAATTGTAAACGGCAAAAAGGTTAATGTATTGGTTGGCGTGTCCGGTTTAATAAAGATTGTCGGCGACATTAAGTTAGTCAATCGCTTATTAAAACGTGCTTTCAATTGTTACGGAGACAAAGAGGTTTGCAAATTGCGCCGAGGCGTTAAAATCACTTTCTATTATCAGTAAACAACGACGGGGCGTTTTCCCCAGAACAATATAAATTTTCAATCATGGCAAAGTACATTTTAGTTAAGAAAGTAAAGGGAAAGAAATACGAGTACCAAGTTATTGACGTCGATAGTAAAGCGATTGTTTCAAAAAGAACGTCCGCCCGTGAATATGTGGCGTGTACCGCCGACGGGTCGTTTTATTTTGGGCGTTTGGATTTAATCGGCAAAGGCGACCACGGCAAACGGTTAAGCCATACAGCGGAAATATTGGCGAACCCGGAAAAGGCATACAAAAAAATGGTTGCTTATTTCACACCGGATTATCGTAAACAATGGATTGCCGAGAACCCCGCCGAACAATGGATTGCCCGAAATGTTGAATATGCGAAAAAGGAAAAAGAGAGATTAAACGCAATTGCGTATTTGCAGTAATAACCAAGCCGGGGGCGCAATCCCCCGGCATAATCATTTAGAGCGATGAATAAAACAAAGCGTTACCGATTAAGTCAAGAAATGTATAAGATAATCCAAAATGCAAACGGCGGGTTATTTTTGCTTTATACCCGGCACAATCCCGGCGATGTGTTGAGCCTATTATTAGATGGCAACGATATTGGGTTGATGTGCCGAGTTGAGAGCCGACACGACCAATATTATAAGTATTGCAAAGTAATTACGGAGGGCGTACAATGAGCCGTAACAGAGAGCGACAACAAGAATTGCAGCCGGGGCGGGTCGATTACGCCCGTACCCGGTTGGAGGCGTTGGGCTATCCGGTTACGGAGGTCAACGCCACGACCTTACAATTTACTTTCCGGGGTTCCCCGGTTACATTATACCCGTATTCCGGTTGGTTTACCGGGCGCACCGTTACCGATGGACGGGGAATTAAGAACCTATTAAAACAAATACCTATGCGATTTGCATTAAGAAAACAAGAAAAGATAAAAGCGTATTTTGAGCCAAACGGGGACGAAATATTGAACCGGATAAAAGAAAGTTTAACCCGGTATTTTTCCGCCGACCGTTCGGAGTTCCCGGAGGGGTTCCGGGATATTGAAAGCGATTATAACCAATTGCCGGGGGAACCGTACCCAACCATTGCGATAAACGACACCGGGAACCCGGAACGTATGATTGAGTTCTATGTTACCGGGAAACAATACGACGTTTACCATGTGGCATTTAAAGGATTTACAAAGGGTTGATTATGGAAAGCGTTATTATTGAGGAAATGCGGGCGTTTCTGCAATTGGGATTGAACCCAAAGCAAAGGCAATATTTCGCCGATACAATCGCCGTTGCAAAACGTGTTGAGATTGTCCGGGCGGCGGACGTGTTCAACGATTACGAATTAGAGATTATCCGGGATGTACTGAAACCCCAACCGTAACAATGTTATCGTAATGCGCATTTGCTTTGCCAATTGTTCCCGGAACGGGTACAATATTGCGAGGGCAAAGTATTAGCGTTTTTCCCAATCGAACACGCATTTAACCGGGTTGGCGACAAATACGTTGACATTACATTTGAATTTGCCTTAAATGATACCGAGTTATTGCAACATGAATACGTTGTATTTGGGGAATATGATTTGCAGACAATCAACCGGGTAACAAAAGAAACCGGATATTATGGCGACATTTACCGCAATGTTTATATTGAGAGGGTAAAAGATAACCCCCGACGCAATGAAGTAACGCCGGGGGTTGGTACGCAGTAACCGAGAGCGATGTTTTAGGTTATGCGGTGCAACAAAATTAGTGCTTTTTATCTGTATTACAAGCATCCAACATTGAATAAATAAAATATTAAAAGGTTTTATTTTTGGTAATATAGATTTTATTTGTACTTTTGCAGAAACAAAAACCCACCGGGGGATTACCCGGCAAAGATATGAGAATAAAAGAGAGCGATTTATTAAAACAATTGGCGACCGATAGCGGGAAAACAGCCAAACAAGTTTCCGAAATTGTCGTTTCGGAATTACTCAAAAACAAAGTTATTGAGGACGACCCGGACAATTGGGGCGTTTCCGTTTTCGATGCAATAAACGAGGACGTAACCGAGGAACAAACCGCCAATTGTTATGCGGCGATTTCCGAGGCGTTGGGCGTGTATCTGAAACGGGTATATTTCATTGTCCCGGATTTGGATTTAATGGGTAATGAAGATTGCCCGGAGTGCGGCGGCGAAATGGAAGTTACCGACGGGGAATATAAACAGACCGGAGGCGACGGATATTTGACCCCGCCGGAATATACCGCAATTTGGGAGGAAAAAACGTGTACGCATTGCGGACACAAAGAGAGTAACGAACCGAGTTATTAACAATAAAAGACTAAAGAAATGGCAGAAATGACGAAATTAAGAGTAAACGAGGCAATCGCACGGGCGCAAACCGCCGGGATTAAGGTTTATAAAAAAGAGGTTGCCGCCCGTTTATGGGAGGGACGCACCGAAAGCGCACAACAAGTTAATATGACAAACTTATGTAACGGTACGACCAAACAGATACGCCCGGAATGGGTTGTTATCATTTGCGAAATGTGTAATTGCACCCCTAATTATTTGTTTGGATATGAAGAATAACGGGTTACAATGGTTTGAACGCATGGCGGACGTTATGTTTTCCGATAGGTTCCAAGCGAAAGCCATTATTGCGACGTTTGGAACGTTGGGCGTTGTTTGTCTGATTGGTGCATTTTGGAACCCGTGGCAATTGATGTTTGCGGGTATGTGTGCCGTAATGGTAGTATGTGGATTTTCAGAATTAAAAAAGAGTAGAAAATGAGAGCGAACAAAAAGAAACCGGAAAACCCGGTACAAAAGACGGTCGAAAATTTGGGAGCCGTTCCCGCCGACCAATTCCCGGAAATTACCGAGGAACAACAACAAATAATTCCCCCGTTTGAAGCGGTCGAGGTTGAGCAACCAACCGGAATATTTGAAATATTGCCGGGCATGACGGTTGAGGAAATGACGGCAATGTTTTTTGATGAAAAAACATTGATTGAACCCCCGTACAAGGTTTGGCAATTGAATAGTAAGGGACATCGCTATTATTACCGATACGACGACAACGGGAACCCGGAGTTTTTCCCGTCGGTTACAACGATATTATCCCAAACGTTGCCAAAAGCCCCGCATTTGATACAATGGATTGCAAGCAAAGGAATTGAGGAAGCGGAACGATACAAAGGCGAACGGGCGGCGTATGGTACATTCATGCACGCCGCATTTGAGGAATTATTAATTAACCGGGCTTATGATTTGGACGGGTTAAAAGGCAAACTAAAAGAATATATTGAGGTTTACCGATTGCCGGACGATTTTATATATTATGCCGACGATTTGAAAAAGGACGTATTGGCGTTTGCTCAATTCGTATTAGATTACGACGTGCGCCCGTTGGCGGTTGAAATTGCTTTAGTGCATCCATATTACAAGTATGCCGGAATGATTGATTGCCCGTGTACCATGTTGGCAAAGATAGGCGGCGACGAACGTATTAACGCAATCGTCGATTTTAAGAGCGGACGCAAAGGATTTTACGAGGAAAGCGAAATACAATTAGGGATGTACCGGGATATGTGGAACGTCAATTTTGAACAATTTCCCGTTACCCGTATTTTCAATTTCAGCCCGAAAGATTGGCGCAAACGTCCGTCGTACAATCTGAAAGAACAAACGGATAGCCCCAATATACGGAAAATCCCGTATCTATTGGAAATTGCGGCTATTGAGGACGAAAAGAAAGATAATACGTTTACGTCGGTTAATGGTATGGTATTGTTAGACAATGCCCCGGATTTAACGCAAAACGTAATATCCTTATCGTTGGCGGAATTGATTAAAACGAAAGCCCCAAAGGAGGCGACCCCGGACGAAAACACGGACGCCGCCGAGAAAGTCAAGGCGGATGCACCGGAACCGGAAAAGGAGCCAAAGAAAACAACCATTGTTAAACGTGCGCCCAAAAAGGCAAAGGAGCCGGAAAAGAAAGCCGCCACGGGCAAAACGACCGCAAAGCGGGGTAATACCACGGAAAAGAAAGTAAAGCCCGCAAATGAGCCTAAAAAGCCCAAAAATGAGAGTAGGAAAAAGATGTTGAACGACGACCCCGAAATTTGATTGAGATATGAAAGGAAGAATAAAACGACCGGAGGCGCAACAATCCCGTTTGATTTTGCCCCGTGTCGGTCAAATAAAAATCGGTATGAAAAACGCAAACGGTTATCCGCAAAGTGTTGATTACTTCATACCAACGGGAAAGTATGCCGGATTATTTACGCAAGCATACGGCGAAAAGCCGCAAACAATACAAATTGTTTTCCCGGACGACGACCCGGCAAAAGTATGTAACGAGCGTTACGAATACTGGGACGACGACGGGCGATTGATTGCGGCGGGCGATGGCGATACGTTCCAAGTATGGGACGGAAAGAAATACGAAACGTTGACAACCGAGAAATACCCAAACTTAATGCAGTCAATAACGAAGCGTTACCCGAATAAAAAGAGCCGCCAACCGGATTGCGACGGTTGGGAGGTTACATTAACGCTAAACTTTATTGTTCCTTTGGTTCGTGGGGTTGCCGGGGTTTGGCAATTCGCAACAAAGGGTACGGCGTCCACAATCCCGCAAATTCGGGAAACGTTCGACGGTATGTTAGCGGAACGGGGATTTTGCAAAGGCATTATCTTTGATTTGAATGTACAATTTGCCACGACGCAAAAACCGGGCGACCGTTCCCGTTTTCCCGTCGTGTCGTTGGTTCCCAATGAGAGTGCCGACAATGTTTTGAAAGTACGCAAGGCGTGGGAACCCGTTAAAGAATTGGAGGGCGGCAAATAATGGGACGAAAATTTGAAATAGAGATTAACGATACAATTATTGTTAATCATACAGAGATAAAAGCCATTAAAAGGACGGGTTGGCAAGGTTGTGAAAGTTGTTATTTTCATAAATTCCCCGGTTCATGTAAACGGTTCCCGTGTAATGCACACGAACGAAAAGACGGTAATAACATTAAATTTGTTGAAAATGACAATAAGGGATAGCAATTTTATAACCATATTAGCCCCAATGATTACGAAGCTTAAATTGAAAGGTAACGAATTATTGGTTTTTGCTTTGATACATGGTTTTAGTCAAGACGGCGAAAGCCGTTTTAAGGGTTCATTGCGGTATCTTATCGAATGGACGGGATTAGATAAAAGCACGGTTATTAAGTTACTCAAACAATTAGTTGATAAACAGTATATCAATAAGTTTGAGTATGAAAAAAATAAGGTGCGTTATTGTGAATATACGTCTAATTATTGGGTTGCTTTGGAGTGGTTGGAAAATCCAACTACCCCCCGGTTGGAAAATCCAACTACCCCCCGGTTGGAAAATCCAACTACCCCCCGGTTGGAAAATCCAACCCCCGTGGTTGGAAAATCCGACACAATAAAGATAGATGATATTAATACCTCTTTTGATAATGATAATACCGGGGTAAAGAACCCCGGATTATTCCCGGATGAAGAAACAAGGGTTGAGGAACCAAAAGAGAAAAAAACGTTATTCCGCAATTCCGCCGTGTGCAAAATGGTTAAATTTGAAAACGGCGTTGGCGTGGATTATTCCGAGTTTGAAAGTAAGTTTGCAACCCCGGAATTTGAAAAGGTCGATTTGGTTTATTATTTCCATGCCGTCGCCGATTGGAGCGACCAAAAAAACATGAAACGCACAAAGAACGGTTGGTTGGCGACCGTGCGTAATTTTATCCGTGGCGATGTGGAACGCAACAAATTACATTTGAAACCGCAATTCCAACAAAGCAAATCCAAGATAAACGTATCTGATGCAGTCAAATATTTAAATGATGATTTTTGATTATGGGAAAAGGACATAGATTTAGTTACAATTGGACGTTGAAAGATGCAAATTTCACGAAAGACAAAGGAAAAGTTTTTTCATGTTTTGCATGTGGAGGAGGTTCAACGATGGGATATAAGTTAGCGGGATTTGATGTAATAGGCTGTAATGAAATAGACCCAAAAATGAACGAATGTTATGTAAGAAATAATAATCCTAAATACAATTACGTATGTGATATAAGGGATATGGTAAAATCTAATGAATTGCCGGAAGAATTGTATAATTTGGATATATTAGACGGTTCGCCTCCATGTTCTACATTTAGTATTTCCGGGAGCCGTGAAGATTCATGGGGAGTAGAAAAGAAATTTAGGGAGGGGCAAAAAAAACAAGTCTTAGATACTCTTTTCTTTGATTTTATTGATTTGGCAAAAAAATTAAAACCCAAAATTGTAGTATCAGAAAACGTAAAAGGTTTATTGATGGGAAATGCCAAGAATTATGTAAAAAAGATATATCACGAATTTGATTTAGCTGGTTATTACTGTCAACATTTTCTTTTAAATGCCTCTGATATGGGAGTTCCTCAAAATAGGGAGAGGCTTTTTTCTTATGTATAAGAAAAGATATAGGAAATAAGTTTCTACATAAAAAAACTTATTTGATTTAGTTCCTTTTATAGATATGAATTTTAAGGAGGAACCTATTTTATTCAAAGAAATAGTTGATTATGGCGGAAAAGAAATAAAAAAAGGTTCAAAAACACGTTTTTTATGGGATAATCAGAAAATTGAAGATAGAAGTTTATGTGATGTTTATCAAAGATTATACAATAAACGAGGCTTTTATAACTTTAATTTCTTTGATGAAAGAAGCGTTGCACCAACATTAATACCTGCAGAACACATGACTTTGATATTAAAAACAAAACCAATGTATTTAAGTAGAAACGAAATAATAAAAATTTCTTCATTCCCTTTGGATTATAAAGGGAATGACAAGGAAATTGGTTATTTATGTGGTATGAGTGTTCCGCCTATAATGATGGCAAACGTAGCAAATAATATTTATGAACAATGGTTAAGTAAATTGTAATATGGAAAATTTACCGGAAAAAGCAAATGTTCAAAATGTGGCGTTGGAAATATACAACCCAAAGCCCGGAATAAAAGCAATTGAGATTCGCCGTAAAATGGTACAATTGCCGGAGGTTGCAAAAGCATTAACCCCGGTTGAAAAGTATATTTTCGTGGCGTCCACAAAAAAACAGATTGCCGAGATTGACGACGAAACGTTGATTGCCAAAACCGGGCAAATGTTCCGGTTTATCGCAATGGACGTGGGGTTTATCATTCCCACGGAAAACCGGGACGATTGGACGTATATTTGTACCCGGTTGTTGGATTTGCTAAAACGCTATTATTCGCAATTAACATTATCCGAGGTTAAATTAGCGTTTGAATTGCTGATTACCGGGGAATTAGACGACTATTTGCCAAAGGATAGGGACGGCAACGCCGAACGGAAACATTACCAACAATTCAACGCCGATTATTTCGCAAAGGTATTGAACGCATATTGCCGGAAACAAAACCAAGTTATCGGCAAAGCATATACAGCGTTGCCGGAACCGAAAAAGGAGTTAAGCCCGGAGCAAATCCGGTATTATCGCAATCAATCGGTTATGACTTGTTTAATGTGTTTTATGCGCTATAAATATACCGGGCGTTTAGTGTTTGGATTAACCGACGAAATGTTTGTTTATAATTGGTTGTTGGGCGTTGGGTTAGCGGATGAAGTGAAAGAAACCGAGGACGACCGGAAAGAAGCGTATAACCGATTTTTGGCACGTGCCGCCCGTGGGTTCGTTAATGAATTTACGGTTTATCACGTTCGTAAACAAGGAACCCAAAGTCCGGAAATTGATTATACAGCCTTTGAGGTTGCCCGGCGTAAAGAGATTAAACGGACGTTCGACCGAATGATTAAGGACGAAATTTATATCTATCATTATTTAAGGTTTGAAAAATGAAAAAAAGAGTTTCAGCGACAAAGTTGTACCGACTTTGGGAAAGTATAAAAGCCCGTTGTTATAATCCTAAAAGAAAGGATTATAACAATTATGGAGGTCGTGGAATAACTATTTGCAAAGAATGGTTTTGTTTTGATGCCTTCAAAAATTGGGCTTTAGAAAATGGATATAACCCCGGTTTAGAAATTGACCGGATAGATAACGACGGGATATATAGCCCGGAAAATTGCCGTTTTGTTACTCATTCGGAAAATAATAGAAATAGGCGAATACGCCGAGATAACACAACCGGATATAAGGGAGTAACCCGGCATAAACAAACCGGGAAATATAATTATGAAATTCAAATCGACGGAATACGATACAGAAAGAGCGGTTTTATAACTGCAAAGCAAGCGTATGACGAACGATTGATTAAGATTGAACAAATAAAAAAGATGTTATGAAAATAAATTGCATTATAGGCATAGACCCCGGAAGCAATGGGGGTATTGTGGTTTGGCGACCCAACCACAATGCAACGGCAATAAAGATGCCGAAAGATATAAACGAGATACGGGATTTTCTCAATTACTACAAAGAGATTTGCACGCCGATTGTCTTTTTGGAAAAATTGAGCGTTCGCCCGGACGACGTAACGGTTGGGGATGCCGGGGCAAATATGGGTAAATTGTACCGCATTCAAAAGATGTTGCAAAACTTTGAGCATTTGAAAGCTATTATAACCGTCGCCGAAATACCATTTGTTTTGGTTAATGCTATGAAGTGGCAAAACGACCTTAAATTGCGTATCAAAGTAAAAGGGAAAAAGGAGGAAAAGGCAGACCGCAAACGACGGTTCCGGGATATTGCCGGGAAATTATACCCGGAAATTACCCCGGCGTTGTGGAATGCAGACGCAACGTTAATAATGCACTTTGGACGGTTCATTTTACAAAACAACCCCCGTTGGGTTTTGGAAAATTTGCCCCAACAAATGCACAACCGTTTATTTTAAGCCCGTAGGGACGTTTAATTATTCAAATGGTTGCTTATATGGCAGACGAAACAAAAGCCCCGCAAATCGAAAATCCCGAAAAAATAACGGCAAAAGATTTGGCGGAAATGGTAAAACAGATGCGGCACAACCAACGACGTTGCCAACGGAACCCAACCCCGGAAAAATTGGCAACGTTGGAAAGTTGGGAACGCAAAGTTGATGCGGTCGTTGCTGTATTGACCGATACACAAATGAAATTGTTTTGATATGGACGAAATGGATTATATCTATTTAGGCGACCGATTGACCCGCCCGGAATTGCGACGTATGCCGTGCCGGGCGGTTCGTCGTTCTGATGGTAAATGTATAAGAGGGCGCAACGGCAATATGTTAGTTGAGTTTGACGGCGTGGGTAAATGCGTTATTTTGGGGCGATTATTGCGGAAAATAAAAAAATAGCCGAAAATAAAAGATAAAAGTTTTGGTGATATAAAAACTATACGTATATTTGCGGCATGATAATAACACGACCGGGCGTTTTCCCGGTAACTCTAAAATTAAAAGATATGAGAGCGAAAACAACAATTAGCGATTTCCGGTTTGAATTTGCCGGGTACGGACATTACAAAGTAACCTACACGTCCCCCGTTACCGGGAAACAATGGACGGCAAAAACAAATGATATGCCGTTGATTGATGCGACAAAGAACGCCGACGAACCCAAACGCCGGGATTTAGAAACGCTTAAAAGAGTTTGCAAAAATGGATAAAGACGAATTGGGAGCCGTTCGGCACGCAATGACGGCAAAGGAATTAAACGACTTATATAAGAGTTTGGAAAATTTCATTGCTGATTGTACCCGGTCAGAGGTTGACGCCAACCGGGATGCGCTTAACAAGGTGCAAACCATGATACACCAACGAATGAGATTAACAACAAAATAGTAATAACCGCCGGGGGAAACCCCGGCATAAACAATTAGAGCGATGTATATTAAGAAATTGGAATTGTTGAATTTTCAAGTTATCAAAGAGTTCAACGCAGATTTTGAGGGTAATGTATATTTCATTACCGGGGACAATGAGTTAGGCAAATCAACCCTATTAAAAGCAATTGGCGCAATGTTGACCGGGAACCGGGACGCCGTGTTGAAAAATGGAGAGGACAAAGGATTTGCAAAAATGGTTGTAGGTAACGACGGCGAAAATTACGAGGTCGAATTAAAGTTTACCAAAGCCAACCCACGGGGGACGTTATCCATTAAATCCCAAACAACCGGGATGCGTTCGGATAACGTTTCAATGCTGCAAAAGATTTTCGGCTACCAAGATTTTGACGCCGTGGAGTTTTCCCGTTGGAGTGAAACCGCCGAGGGACGCCGCAAACAAATTGAGGTTGTAAAGGCTTTGTTGCCGGAAAAGGTGCGCACCCGGATTGCAGAAATTGACGCCGAGGTTACGACCGTTAAGGATAAACGAAAGGACGCCAACGCCGAGGTTAAGACGTACACAACCATTTGCGCCAACGCTGAAAAGCAATTGAAACCCGGCGACGTCAAAACGTATGCCGAAAAAAAGGATATTACGGCGTTGATGGAAGAGCAAAACGAGAATGCCCGGTTGATTGAGAAAGCGAAAACGGTACGCCAAACCCGGCAACAAAGGGTTGAACAATTGGCGGCAATCCCCGGACGTATTAAAGCCGCCAACGATAACCACGACAAAGCCGTTGCGGTTATTGATACCAATTTAGCGAATGAGGAAAAAGAGGTTGCCCGCATTATCGCCGAGGCGCAAAAACGGTTAGAGGACGCCAAAAAAGAGGCGAAAACGTCCCGTAAAAACGTTGATGCCGAATTAAAGGAAACATTGGCAACCATTGAGGCGGAAAAAGCCGATTTTGAGAAACGCAAAGCGAATGCCGACAAATGGTTAGAGGAATACGAAGCCAATAACCCGGAACAATTAGACACGGCGGAACAACTGAAAAAAGCCGAGGAACACAACCGTATCAATGCGTTGGTTGTGGATTATATGGCAAAGAAGAAACAAAAGGAAGCCGCCGAGAAAACCGCCCGCACGTTTGAGGACAAATTAGGCGCATTGGCAAAGGAACGGGAAACACTTATTGCAACATCCAAATTGCCGATTGCCGGGCTTTCGTTCACGGACGACGGGTTAGAATTAAACGGCGTGCCGTTCGTTGCCGGGAAAGTGTCAGATAGTCAAATTATGGAGGTTGCCGCCAAACTGATTATCGCAAGCAATCCGACGGTTAAGGTGTTCCGCATTGCGAGGGGCGAAAGTTTAGGCGAAAAGCGTTTGCAGGCGATTATAGACATTGCAAAGGCAAACGGCTTTCAAGGCTTCATAGAGGAAGTAAAACGGGGACAAACCGATTTAGTAGTTGAGGAATACACGGAAAACGAATAATAACCGGGGGCGGGCTTTCCGTCCCCTTAAAATCTAAAACAATGGCATATACATTGAACGATAATTTGAAACGTTGGGCGGAACAATACGAAACCGCCGAGTTTATCCAATCCGACCCGGTGCAAATCCCGCACCGTTACGATAGCCGGGTAAATATTGAGATTAGCGCATTTGTTACGGCGTGGATTGCGTGGGGTTCACGCAAACAGATAATCCAAAAGGCGGATTTTATCGACCGGGAAATTTTCAAGGGCGAACCGTATCATTACATTGTCGGCAACAACGTTGAACCCGGAGCCGCCCCGGAATGGAAGCAATACAAAGGCAGTAAAGAGAATTTTTACAGAACGTTTACATACGCCGATTTTCACGACCTTTGCGCCCGCTTGTTTGACGTATATAGTAAGTTTGAGAACATGGAAAAGGCATTGCAAGCGCAACCGGGCGGGCGTCCGTTGGAACAATTGCAACGTCTTTTCGGCGATGTTAAGGGCGTGCCGGATATGGAAACGAAAAGCGGTTGCAAACGCTTATGTATGTTTTTGCGTTGGATGTGCCGCCACGGTTCCCCGGTTGACTTTGGATTGTGGACGATTTGCGACCCCCGTAATTTAATCATTCCATTAGATACCCACGTACATAAACAGGCATTGCGGTTGGGGCTTGTAAAACGTCGGACGCCGGATTTGCAAACAGCCATTGAGATAACCGACCGTTTCGCCGAGATATTCCCGGACGACCCAACAAAGGGGGATTTTGCGTTGTTCGGTTATGGAGTGAATAACGGTAAGGTTGCACCCGTTACGACGGAACCGGAGCCGGAAAAAGAGCAACCAACCGCCGTGGCTGATTTGTCAATTGCCGACGTTCTGAAAATGCGGTTGTTTTATGACAACGCCGCCGCCGAGGTTCGGGAAATATGGGAAAGTCGGGAAAAAGCCCGCAAAGCATTGAAAGCAACCGAGCGTTTGAAAGCGCACCCAATCGACGGGTTGCACAATGCCGGATTGTTGGAGCCGGGCGAATTTGTTGTTGCATTTGCAAAAGTATTGGATAAGCGGGAAACGAAGTTATCACGGGCGGAACGGGACGTTATCCATACAATCGGAATGACAGCGTTTAATAAGACAATGAAAAAATTAATAGCCGATGAAAAAGCGAGAAATAACAGCAACGGGGACAATAAACAATAACGGCGGGTTGGCAATGTACATGGGGGAATTAAACGAGTTTTTCAAGGGTTGGAAAGGTTCCCGCATTATTGCCCGGTTTATTGTAGCGTCCCCCGGTTCGTCCGAGGCTTTGAAAGGGTATTATTTCAACTATGTTGTACCGACGTTTAAGCACGCAATTTGGGAGGCGGGCGAACGTCTTACAGAGGAACAAACCGAACGACGTTTGCGGGAATTTTCGCCGATTATGTACGTTGAACGGGTCAACGAAGAAACGGGGGTATATTCCCACGATTTGCGCACCGTGGCGGATTTGTCAAACGCCGAGTTAATCGAACATATCGAAACGCTCAAACAGATTGCCGCCGAGGAATACAATACGTATATTGACGACCCCCGCACGTTGTAGTATGTTTTGCAAGTGTAACGGAAAACGGAAAAATTACCCGTTGGCGGGTTGGCGGATTATCCGCCACGAATACACGCCAAAGCATTACAGCCGGATAAAGTGTTTACGGTGCGGGTGCGTTTGGATTACACGGGCAAAGTATGTTAAACAAACCCCCAACGAGGACGGGCAAAAAAGACTTTTTTAGTATGGAATTAAACGATAAATCCCCGATGCCACAAGGCAAATTTAAGGGGCAAGCAATGGAAAACGTACCGTATTGGCATTTGCTTTGGTTGGACGGAAAACCGTTTTGTAACCGGGACGTCCAAAAGTATATAGACGAAAACCGGGACGTTTTAGAAGTTGAGAAAAAGCGGGATAAATACCGCAATGAGAGCGAAAGTAATAATTAACGATTTAATGATTTAAGGTTATGCAAAAATTTGAATTAAAAGACATTTGTTTCTTTGATTGTGAAACAACCGGGGTTCCGGCAAAGGGTTTGAAATGGGATGCGGATTTTGAGCAATTCCCGCACGTCGTCCAATTGGCATGGTCGTTGGGCAATAAGGAAAAAAGTTATATTATCAAACCCGATAATTACGAGATACCCCCGGAAACAACCGCAATTCATGGTATAACAACCGAACGGGCAATTGCCGAGGGCGTGCCGTTTGCCGAGGTTGTGGACGAATTTTTAGCGGATGCCAACGCCGCCCCGCTTGTATGTGCGCACAACATTTACTTTGATAGTTCAATGTTAAAAGCAAACGTTTTGCGCTATTGTGGACGGGAATATTACGACGCACACGTTGAGGACGCATTACATAAGGGCAAACGCATTGATACAATGATGAAAACGATTAAGTTTGTCGGCGCATTGTATTCAAACGGGCGACCGGGAAAATATCCCAAATTAGAGGAATTATATAGTAAGTTATTCCCCGGCGAAACATTCCCGGCGCATGACGCATTAGAGGACATAAGGGCGTTGCGCCGTTGCGTCCCGGAATTGGTTAATTTGGGGATTATTGAGTTAGCGCAAAAGGAATACCCGGCGGAACAACTCAAAGCCCAATTTGAGCCGGAAAAGCCCAAAGGCGGGCGCAATATTGAGTTCCACGACCCCAACCCGGTAACGGAACCAATCGGAACCGGGGAACCCGCCCCGGAACCAATCCCGGAACCGGAACGCCCGGCGGTTCCGTCGAATAGTAAGACACGGGAATTGTTGGACGAAAACGAATTTTGATTAAAACCGTGCCGGGCGGGTTCCCGGCAACAAATAATATTACAATATGAGCGAAGAAAAAAAAGCCGCAAACGTTATGTTGATACCAAGCGAAAAGGCGTTTGCATTGTCGAAAGTCAAGACATTAAAGGACGGCGGGTTAGACGTACATTATGAAGTTACCGAAACAATCGGTAATGAGAGTTACACGAACAAATACCACGTCGAAAGTGCAAAGGACATACACCCGGATTTGCGGGATTGTTTCGACCGTTTGCGCCCAATCATGGGACGGATTTTTAATATTACGTCCTTTCTTTCAATGGTTGAAACGTCCGATTTCAAAGCAACCAAAAAGCAAAGCGAGTTATCACGGGATTTTGCCGACGAAATGTTGAAAAACATAGAGGTTCGGGGCGTGTCCTTTTCCGGTCAAGACGATAACGTAGGGGTTGTTTTAACCGGGTTGTTTACCGTGTCAAACAATCAAAAAACCGCTATCAATTCCCCCCGACTTAAATTCAATACGGAAACGTTCGGGTTTGAGGAAGAATTAGAAGAAATTGCCGCCGACATTGAAACCGAGGTTTACGCCTTTCTTTTCAAGGGTAAAAAGGCGCAATTGGAGTTGTTCGGGGCTGATGGCGAACCCGCACCGGGTTTGAGTGCCGAAAAGGTAGAGGACAACGAATTGTTCCCGAACGTTGACGACCCGGCGGACGAAAACGAGGAAAACGACGAAACCGGGGATATGTAAGGCAATGGAACCGTATTTGCTAACAGACCGGGACGAATACCAATATTGTATCAATCGGGGGTATAATCCCCTGATTGATATTCGTAACTTTAAAATGGATATTCGTTTGAGGGTTGAGATACAACGGGAATTGTTCGGACATTGTGTTTTCGGGCGTGGTGCAAATATCATGGCGGCAAATGAACGGTTTTTCCGTTGGGTATGGGATAATAAGCCGCACCGATGCGAGGAATGTTTAAAACCATTGCGGAATTATTCCGCCGTGTATTGTTCCCACATTTTAACCCGTGGAGCATTCCCGGAGGCGGCGCATGATGCAAGAAATATAAATATACTTTGCTTTGAACACCACAACGAATGGGAAAACGGCAACCGGGAACGAATGAGAATTTACCCGGCAAATATGCGGTTAATTGAGTTAATGAAAGCTGAGTATCAACAATTAATGTTAGGTTAATGAGAACAAAAAAGAGAACCCCCGATTTTGGGGCAATTTCCCGGTCGTCAATCAAAAAAGACTTTCAGAGGGTACAAAGATACCCCGCCGAGGAAAAACGCCCGCAAATCGAAGAATTGCCAAAAATAAACGCCGAACGTCGCATTATTCATATATCCGAGGTTAGCGGGTACGCCAAATTTGCCCGTTATATTGTTGGTAAATTGGTACGACTGAAAGAAAAAGCGAACGTTGGCGGCAATTCATGGTATTGCGAGTTTGTACACGACGACGACCGGAAAGCCTTAAACATGGCGGCGGGTTGGTCTGATAATAAGAAATTGTATTTGTTGGATGGTATTAAATTCAAATAGTTATGAGTGTAAACAAAGTTACTTTATTAGGACATACCGGGAAAGCCCCGGATTTTAAGGAGTTCGACAATGGCGGTTGTGTTGCGACCTTTTCGTTGGCAACCACTAAACGGGGGTTTACGGCAAAGGACGGGCGGCAAATCCCGGAGCGTACCGAGTGGCACAACATTGTGTTGCAAAATGGGTTGGCAAAGGTCGCCAATCAGTACGTCAAAAAGGGCGATAAACTTTATATTGAGGGGGAATTAAGAACCCGGAGTTATGACGATGCGCAGGGCGTGAAACGGTATATTACCGAAATTGTTGCAACCGATATGGAAATGTTGACGCCCAAAGGAACCGGAGCCGGAACGCAAGCCCCGCCGCCGCCCGTGCCGGATGCACCCGCCCCCGACGGAACCGACGATTTACCGTTTTAATCTGTTTGAGTATGGGAGCGATAAACGGACGGGTTATTTACAGCCCAAAGGGAAAAGCCGGGGAATATGCCGAGAACGCCGCCAACTTTTACGTTGGTTGTTCCAACGGATGCACGTATTGTTATTTGCGCAAAGGGCGGGGCGCAAAAGTGTTGGGAGGCAATACCCCGGAATTGAAAAAGGCATTACGGGAATATCCATACGCATTGGATATATTTACGAATGAGTTGTTGAAGCATAAGGACGAATTGCAAAAAACGGGGTTATTCTTTTCGTTTACAACCGACCCATTATTGCCGGAAACGCAAAGGTTGACCCGCCAAGCAATCGGCGTTTGTCAACGCCACGGCGTCCCGGTTAAAGTGTTGAGCAAATGCGCCGAGGGTATCAATATTTTAATCGACTTTGCCGAGGCGTCCGAGGGTTGGGATAAATCCCGCATTGCCATTGGTTCCACGTTGACCGGGTGCGACGAATTGGAACCAAAAGCAAGCCCAAACCGGATGCGTATAAACGCATTGGCACGGGCGAAACGCCACGGGTTCCGTACCTTTGCAAGCGTTGAACCAATCCCCGTGGGAATGTTTGACCGGGCGTTTTCTGTAATTGCTTTGTCGTACCCGTTTGTTGACTTGTTTAAGATAGGGTTGCAAAGCGGTTGTAGATATACCAAGCGGGAAACATTGACGTTTTACAACGACGTGTTCGACTATTGGGAGGCGTACCCGGACAAAACGCCCCGGATATATTGGAAAGATAGTTTTATAAAAGCGTCCGGGATTGAGCGGGAAACATTGCCCGGTTATTGTGTCCCGGCAAATTGGGATTTATTCAATGAAAAGAAGTGAAATAAGGGTTGAAGTTCCCGCCGATTGTCGATTAGTTGGCATAAGGACGGACGGCGATGTTGCCGTTATCATTTACGAGCCAATCCAAAGCGTCCGGCAAATTGGATTTATCAATTACCCGGAACCGAACGACGAAAGCGAAAACGAACCCGATAATAACAAATGATTATGCAGTATAATAACAAAGATTATAAACCGAAATTGCACGACCGTTGGCGTGCATTAACCGTTAAAAACCCGTATGCAACGCAGTTGGTAACGGCGGCGTATGAGGACAACGGGATTGTTTACGGCGAAAAATGTATTGAGGTACGAAGCAAAAACACGCCGTACCGGGGCGATTTAATGGTTTGTTCGTCCGCTAATCCGGTAATTGCCGGATATGAAAGCGGGGTAACGTTGGGGTTGGTTGAATTGTACGACGTTAAGCCCGTCGCCGAGTTTACCCCGGAAGATTGGGAGAATACCCGCATACCGCCCGAAAAACGCAAATCCATTACAAAGGGGTTCGGTTGGATGATGCGGAACCCCCGCCGGGTTGTTGAGTTTCCAATTAAGGGGCAATTGGGTATCTATAATCTCGTATATACAAAAGGTTGTATTGTCGAATATCCTAAAGTTATGGTATTGGATAAAGAGGCATACAATAAAATAAAAGAAACGTATTAGTTTGTTGTATTATGGTTTAATATTATCTTTGCAAAAAAAAGATGGAAAATTGGAAGTTTATAAACGCTAATTATGAAGTTTCAGACAAAGGTAATATAAAGTCTGTAAATTATCGGGGAACGGGTAAAAGTGCGATACGAAAGCAATCTATTAGTAAAAACGGATATATGCGGGTAATACTATCAGATAATGGTAAAAACAAAACATATTTCGTTCATAGATTAGTTGCGGCGGCTTTCATTCCGAACCCGGACAATTTGCCGGAAATAGACCATATCGACGGCAACCGAGCCAATAACGATGCAACTAATTTACGTTGGTGTACGAGAAAGCAAAATTTGAATTATCAAAAAGCAATTAATAATAAACGTGAAACCATGAAGAAAGTAAATACATGGTTTAAGAAAACCGGAAAAGATAATCACAATGCAAAACCCGTTTATCAATATGATTTAGAGGGTAATTTTATAAAGAAATGGGATTGCATACATGATGCGCAAAGATGCGGTTTTAATCATGGAAATATTATTAGTTGCTGTAAGGGACGTTTAAAACATTATAAAAAATATATTTGGAGATATGAGTAAAAAACAAGTTGGAATTATCCGCAACAATGGCGACGTACATACGGCGCAAATTGGGTTCCATGCCGGACGGGTTGGCGTGTCTGTTTACGTCCGGGAATATTGGAAGTATAAGAGTTGGTTTATTATTCCCGGCGTGTCCGTGGATGCGGTCAACGGTTACGACCGTTACGTTGACATTGAGGCGAAAATATTGTTTGTCGGCATTGGCATACGGTTTATATGGATTAAAAGAAAGGTAAAACGATGAAAGCAAAGATTTTATTGTTATCTTTGGCAACGCTTTTGTTGGGGGCGTGCCAAAGCGAGAACGAACCAACAGAGGCATTTTATTTACTTCAAAAATCCGAGAGCATGGAAGAAAGAAACGAGTTTGTAACGAATACCACGGCGGCAATGATACAGATAAACGCCCCCCGGTATAATTGCGAGATTGTCGAAACCGCATTGGCGGGCGGCGATAGGGTACGAATTTGCGTAAAAGGCGCAAAGGAAGATTTGGACGCATTGTTTGACTATGTAAACGAAGCGGGCAAAGAATGAGAGTAAAGCAACCCGAACCGTTCGACCCAAACAGAGAATACCGCCCCGGCGAACGTTGCGTTTACCGGGGTATGGTATTGATTGCCGAGATATGGACGGCGGCGGATGCACGATTAGCCAACAACAATTCCACAATGTTTGCGCAACGTTGCGTTCGCTGCAAAATCAAAAGGGAAGATTGCCCCGGAATTGGTAGGCAATGCGATAAATTCCATAGGAGCGACCGGAAAACGATTTATTGGCGTTTGTTGCGTATCGTCGGGGGATTTAAGGGCGTCGAAACATTGGAATTTAATTATAACGGAACAATTGCCGGGGTTAAGGTTAAAGCCGCCCCGGATAGTAATAACGAATAAATTTTTAGAGCGATGAACAAACAAGTATTAAGCCCCTTTGATTGCGATATGTGCGCAATGATTGAGGACATAACAAAACAAGAAATTGAGGTTACGGCGTCCGATACCTCAATACGTTTGAGTTGGGCGCAAAATGGAAGCGAGGGAAACGATAAAGCCGAGGGACAAAGGATTGAGGCGTTAAAACAGGCAATCCGGGGACGATTGGGCGACCGTCTTATTGAGTTCTTTTATGCCGATGGTAGGCAGTCGGTTTATATGAAGTACGACCCGGAGGAATACCCGGAGGAAATGCGCACCCGTTTAGTTGACCCGGACGCCACGGCGGGAACCCGGTATTGTCGCACCTTGTTAGAGGTTGACGCAATCCAATTTCGCCGGGACAATGTGGACGACGTGTTGAGGTTTACCGGAGGGGGAACCGTTGTAACGCCCCGCACACCGGACGGCAAAGCAATATTTTCTTTTCCCAATGGCAACGGCATATTCGTTGACGTGCCGGAAAGTTGGTATATTATCCGGGAATTGAACGGACGATTTACCGCCCGACCGGAAAAGGATTTCAGACGGGAATTTGAGCCTAAAGGAAATATTGCCCCCGTTCCAATTATTACCCCTATTCCGTACCATATTCAACAGTTATTCTCTGATTTGTTCGGGAATGATATAGAAAGCCGTTGCCGAAAATTGACCGAGGAATATAACGAGTTTATGGAGATTGTGCCGGGAATATATGGAAAAAACATTGCACAATGCACGGACGAACAATTAGCGGAAATAATCGACGAATTGGCAGACCTTAACGGCGTTATTTTCCATATAGCGGGGATATTAGGTTTGTCGCAATGGGAATTAGTGTTGTTGGCATACGACAAAGTAAAAGGACGCCAAACCGACCCTAATTATAAGCGGACGCACCCACACGAACCGAATAAAGGTTGCGGCGATTGTTCCAATTTCTCGTATGAGGACGTAAACGGGAACGGTTATTGCGAAGCGTTCAAATCTGAACAAAGGTGCGGAGATTTCCGTTGCCAAGAATATAAACCCAAAAAATAATAGAGCGATGAAAGAAAAAAGTTTTGCACAAGAATTGGCGGCATTGATTAACCGCCACGGTATCGACGCCAAAATGAATACGAACGATTGGATTTTAGCAGATGTTGCCATTGATGCGTTAAACGCATACGGGAAAGCCAACCAATTACGGGAAAAAATGGCAAACGCCCCGGAACCGGGGAAAGACGATTGCGATTGCCCGGCGTGTACATTGCGCCGAACCTTACAAGGGAAAGCCCAACCCGGAGGGAAAGAATACAGAAAACCGGAGGCGTTCGACGTACCAAAAGAAGTGGAAGCAATGGCGGCGTTCTTTGCTGATATGTTCCCCGGTTCCGAAATACAAATCCAACGGGTCGATTTGAAAAAGAATCCACGGGATAAACGCCGGGCAAAGAACCAACAAAAGAACCGAAAAGGAGGGCGCAACAATGAAAGATAATTGCAAAAACCCATGTATGATGTTTGCTAATCCCAATATTTGCTTTATTTGGGATGAAAGATTAAGAGAATGGCGACACACAACCGCCGACCGGATAATATCCGGGTTAATGGGTAACTATCAAAGCGCAAAAGCATGAAAGCAAAAAATAATTGCCCGGATATAATTCCGAATATGCCGACCGAATGCGCCCCGGATAATCGACGCCCCGAAAAGATATGCGGAACGTGTCGATATTTTAACCCGGAATTTCCGGTAAATGGAAAGCCCGCCCCGGTATGTTTGGCAATAAAGGAAATGAAAGGGGGAACGGAATACACCAACCCCCGTGGAACGCAACATTATTTTCGTTGCTCAAATGGGAGATACGAAAACGGTATAGGACAATAGGCAATAAGCCCCGGAAACAAACGCCGGGGTTTTGCCGTTTATATACATGAGATAACAAACGTTTGGTAATGCCCCGGAAAACCCGTAAATTTACCCCGTGGTTGAAAGATAACCATTAAGACAATAAAAGTATTGAGTTAATAACAAAAGCCTCTTAAAATGGAAATTCCACGCAAATAACTTGCAATCGAAAAACATTTGTTACCTTTGCAAAAAAAAGATATATGGAAGTTTGGAAAGATATACCCGGTTTTGAGAATTACCAAATATCCAATTATGGTAATGTAAAAAGCCTCAATTATGGGAGGACAGGAAAAACCAAGTTGCTAAAACCAACTATAAGCGGCAAGGGTTATTTGCAAGTAAGGTTATCGAAGTCCGGTAAACCAAATGCGTTGTTGGTTCATAGATTGGTTGCAATGGCATTTATTCAAAATCTAAATAACTGGAAACAAATAAATCATAAGGACGAAAACAAGTTTAATAATAATGCCAATAATTTGGAGTGGTGCGATAATCAGTATAATAATACATATAACGGCAAACATAATAAAATTGCTAAAGCTGTAATACAACGTTCAAAAGCCGGAAACGAAATTGCCCGGTATAAATCCATAAGGGAAGCGGAAAGAAAAACGGGAATAAAAAATATAACGATTACCCGATGTTGTAAAGGAGTATATAAAACGGCGGGCGGCTATGTATGGGAGTACGATTTGACAGCAAAGGAGGTTTGACTATGAAAAAGAGAAAGAAGCCATTAGGCTATAATAAACGTTCCGAGGAACAACGAATTTACGACATTCGGTTTTGTTCCGATTTGTTTTTGCGTGGGTATTCGTACCGGGAAATTGCGGACGCATTGAACCGGGATTTGTCCGCGCGTGGAATGGGTTATACAATAACCTTTCAAATGGTTTATTACGATTTGCAACAATGCCTTATTGAGTGGAAACGGGAACGGTTGGATAATATCGACGAATACGTTACGCAGGAATTGCGCAAATTGGATAAAATGGAGCAACAAGCATGGGAGGCGTGGGAAGCGTCGAAAACCGGAAAGATGCGCACCAAAGAGAAAACCAACAAAGGGCGACCAATCAAAACCGATGCCGAGGACAGCGACCCGGAATATTACGGGTACAATGAAACCGCAACCGAAACGTCCGCCGGGAACCCCCGGTTTTTGGATTTGCTTTTGAATATCCAACAACGCCGGGCAAAGATGTTAGGGTTTGACGCACCCGTTAAAATTGAGATACCCGGATATAACGCCACGACCGACGACGATAAACCAAAGTACGATGTTAAGGCAATCCCGGACGATATGTTGTTTGCTTTGGCTGATAAATTGCAGTCCGCCGAATATCAAAAGGCATTGTTGGAGAAAGGAGGGGCGCAATAATGGCAAAGAGAATAACCGCACCCCGTCCGGGAACCAAGCAACCGGAATGGCAAACCGAGATTTGCGATACGTGCCGTTTTTCCGAATGGATAACGGACGACCATAGACACCGGGATTTAAACGGGAACCCGATTTGTTTACGTTGCCCGCATTACGAATTTTACATTGTCCGAGGTCGCCGGGCGTGTTCTAAATGGGAGAAAGGAGCAAAGCAATGAACAACGAACAATTATTGCAGATGTACGACGCAATCCGGCAACAACCGGATTTGCTTGTTAAAGCCGCCGCCCGTAAACGCCTTATCAACTTTGCCCGGTATATGCAACCGGATTTAGTATTAGAGCCTTTCCACGTGGTTTATTATACGCTTTTGGATATGTTTGCGCACGGCAAAATACGAAAGATGATTGTACAGCAACCGCCGCAACATGGTAAATCGGAGGGGTCGAGCCGAAAGTTACCCGCATTCATGGAGGGATTGAACCCGGATTTGAAAATTGTAATAGGTTCATACGCCGCCACAATTGCACGGGATTTCAACCGGGACGTTCAACGTATCATTGACACGCCCCGGTATCGTGAATTATTCCCCGGCACGTATCTAAACGGTTCCAACGTCGTAACGATGGCAAACACGTATTTACGCAATAGTGATGTTATCGAAATGGTAGGGCATAAGGGGTCGTTGCGTGTTGTGGGGCGTGGCGGTTCGTTGACCTCTAAAACCGTGGACGTGTCTATATTGGACGATGTTTATAAGGATTACGCCGAGGGTAACAGCCCGATAGTACGGGCGGCGGCGTGGAAATGGTACACAACCGTTGTTCGTACCCGTTTACACAACGATAGCCAAGAACTTATAGTATTTACCCGATGGCACGAAGACGATTTAATAGGGCGCATTGAAAAGAGCGGGGAAATAATCATTGATGTAACCCGTTGGGCTGATTTGGATAACATACCGCCGGGTGCGTGGGTACGCATAAATTTTGAGGGATTGAAAACCGGGGAACCGACCGAGATAGACCCACGGGAACCGGGGGCGGCATTATGGGAAAGCCGACACAGTAAGCAAAAGTTGGAAGCGCAAAAAGCATTAGACCCGGTACAATTTCAATGCCTCTATCAAGGCAACCCCGGTTCCGCCGAGGGTCGATTATATCAACCGTTCAAAACATGGGTTGAAAAATCCGATTACGGCACGTACATACGTTCCGGCGCATACATAGATGTTGCCGATGAGGGGGACGACCTTTTGTTTGCCGCCACGTATGACGTTTATAAATCGGACAACATGATTTTCAACGAGAAAACAAAGCGTATGGAACCGTTGTTATTTGCTTTAATTACGGATATGGAAATGACGGACGAAAATACGGACGTTACAACCGTAACCGTTCCGGCAATGATTAACAGGAACGGCACGCAAAAAGTATGGGTTGAGAGTAACAACGGCGGTGCGGGTTACGAAAAGGTTATTAAAAAGAAAATGCGGGCAATGACAGACCCGTTTTATCAAGGCGGCAATAAGGAAAGCCGGATAATTACGGCGTCCGCAATGGTAAATCAAAGTATTATTATGCCGTTCGGTTGGGAAACCCGGTACAAAGCGATTTACGACCATGTTACAACCTTTTTGCGCAATTTCGATGCGAACACGCACGACGACCCGGAGGACGGATTAACCGGGATTTACGAAAAAGAGATTGCCGACGGTAATATACAACCATACGCACACGCAAACCGGGGCGTTAAACGTCGTAACTAACAATTTAATTGAGATATGCAAGTTTATAACGGAAAAAGTTTATAACTTTGCAACGTAGAAGTAATACAGAGGGCAAAGGGACAGCCCAACGAGGTAACAAATGTAATTTTTAACGTTAAAATTTAAAGAGTATGATTACTTGTAAGTGTCCGGCGGCGGCTTCATTGCCCGATATTCCCGCCGTAAAATGCGCCGAAAGTTTCGGGCAAATCCAAAAGGTAGCGTTTCAACGTCTAACCAAAGACAATGGAAGCAAAAACAGTTTTACCACGGAAAAGGCAATTACTTTGCTTGCATCATGGACGCCGTTATTGTCGGCGGCTGATAGCACAAAAATTGTTGTTTCCCCGTATATCCAAGCCCCGACCAACGAAGCCGGAGCCGCCCGAACCTTTGGCGGCGGTAACGAAACATTGGGAGGCGTTGAGGAAATTATAGGGCGTGAACCGAACCCGTTCACGGGCGTAATGCGTAAAATCCCCCAATCAGTAATTAAGGCAATGAAAGAATTGCAATGCGAAAGTTGGGCGGACAATTTGGGCGTCTATCTGTTTGATGAAAACGGAAGTATTGAAGCTATTCAAGACGAAACGACCCCGACAACGTATTATCCTATTCCAATTCGTTCTTTGTTCATTGGCGACAAAACGCATGGCGGATTGGAAGCCCCGGACAGCAACGCAATACAATGGGCGTTTTTACCGAACTATTCGGACGACCTCACAATTGTAACCCCGGATTTCAACCCGCTAACCGATTTGAAACCCGCAAACGGTTGACGATATGGCGGCAAAGGTTACAAAGGTTAAATTAGTTTGTCCGCCGCATGGTTTAACCGATGAATTTGAGATTAAGCACGCCGAAAGGTTGTTGCGGATGCCAAACAACGGCGGTTGGCAGTTACCCAAAGACAGCGATTTTAAATTTACCAACGACAATGGGATTGAGTATAGACGAAATAAAAAAACGGATAACGGAGCCGAAAAAGCGTAAGACGATAAACAAAGCCGTTTATCATCAACAACGCATTAATTTTCACGCCCGCACCCGTATTACGTCGTTTGACATTTGCCAACCGATTACGGACTTTATGGCATTTGTTTCTAACTTATTGCCGCATGACAAATTTAAGATGTTCAAAACATTGTTCCGTTACCCCGTTAAGACAAACGAGGTAACGGGCGTTTGTTTTGATAAGTTGAGCCGGATTTTTGACGGTCGTAACCCGGCGTTCAATTATCAGTTCCAAAACCCGGAACAAAGGGACGATTGGGAGTATTACCGCCAAGACATATTACACGAACCGGAAATTTGGAGTACAAAAGGATGGGAGTTTTTCCAAACCGAAATAAATAGCGTTCTTATTGTCGATATGCCGAGCGAACAAAACCCCGCCGACAAATACCCGCAACCGTATTTCTATTGGTTGCCTATTGCATCCGTGATTGATTACAGAGCTAACCCGACGACGGGGGTAATGGATTATATCATATTTAGGCAAGACGGGGAACGTATCGCAGTAATTGACGACGAACGTTATAGAGTTTTCAGAGAGGACAAAAACCACAATATCGGCGAATTGCTGATTGATAACCCGCACGACGTCGGTTATTGTCCCGCCCGTTTCTTTTGGAATGAACCGTTGAGTTTATCGGAACCCGACGTTAAGCAATCCCCGCTAACCAAGCAATTGGAGGCGTTGGATTGGTTTTTGTTTTATCATATCAGTAAACGACATTTAGATTTATACGGAGCATATCCGATATATTCCGGTTACGAACAATCATGCGATTTCAGTAACGGCGAAAATGGCGATTATTGCGACGGTGGGTTTTTAAAAGACAAGCAAGGGTTTTACAGATTGGACGCCGCCGGGCTTTTGATGCGTTGCCCCAAATGCGGGGATAGTCGTATTAACGGCGTCGGTTCGTTCGTTGAAATACCAATACCGGACGGGGATAAACAACCCGATTTGCGTAACCCAGTGCAAATGCTAACCGTTGACCGTGGGAGTTTGGATTATAACGTTGAGGAAGAAAACCGCCTAAAGAATGACATTATTACGTCGGTTGTTGGAACCAACGAGGAAATAACCACACGGGACGCATTGAACGAGCAACAAATACAGGCGAATTTTGAGAGCCAAAGCACGGTATTAAACCGGGTAAAAAAAGGATTTGAGGCGGCGCAACAATTCGTCGATGAAACCGTTTGCCGTTTGAGGTATGGCGGTTTGTTCGTTTCTGCAAAAGTCAATTACGGCACGGAGTTTTATTTATCCAACGCAACGGAGTTACGGGAACGTTACAAGGTGGCAAAGGAAAGCGGCGCAAGCGAGGCGGAATTAGACGCACTACAAAACCAAATTATCGAAACGGAATACCGGAACAATCCAACCCAATTGCAACGTATGTTGACGTTGGCGGAATTGGAACCGTACCGACATTTGACCCGTAACGAGGTATTGGATTTGTACGACAAACAGATTATCAGCGAAAACGATATGCGTATAAAGTTGAATTTTGCTAACTTTGTACGCAGATTTGAACGTGAATATTTGAACGTGTTAGAGTTTGGGTATAATATGCCGTTCAACTCTAAGATAAATTTTATAACAAATAAATTTAACGATTATGCGAGTGAAAGTAAGCGAGGGCAAAACTAAAGACGTTGCGATTATCGACGTTACGCCCGAAAACTACATTGTCCCGGACAATGAGAAACATTTGTATCATTGCGTTATCGAAATTAAGAAATTCGACAGCGAAACGGGCAAACGGTTATCAATTCCCCGTATTCAGAAGTTCGGCAAAAAGGGTTATGAAAATAGCATTGCCGACAATCTGAAAAAGCAGGGTTACACGATTACCGTATTGCACGACCCCAACGAGTACATGAAAGCGAAAGCCGAGGCGGACGAAAAGGCAAAGGCAGAAAAAGCCAAAGCCGCCGAGGAAAAAGCCAAAGCCGCCGAGGAAAAAGCCAAAGCCGATGCCAAAGCGAAAGCCGAGGCGGACGCCAAAGCCCGTGCCGAGGAAAAGGCAGCGTTGAAAGCCGAGATTTTGGCAGAATTGAAAGCGGCGGGAGTTATCCCGGCGGAACCCGCCAAAGAAACCAAAGCCGATGCAAAGGCAAAGGCAGAAGCCGAGGACAAACCCGGAGCGAAAAAGTAACAGAGTATTAAACCATTAAAAATACGATTATGGCACAGATTGCACAGCAGGACAATTTGGTTATTGAAGTAACAACAACCGCCGCCGCATTGGATGGCGCCACAAAGAAAAAGTTGATTGAATGTATTGAGGGCGGAACAATTACCGACGTCATTTTGGTAACAAAAGAGGTTGAAAAGAAAATCAGCCATGCACGTGTTGTTAGTTGGTTGGTTGACACAACCGGGGATTCGCCAAAATACACAATTGATATTATTAACGCAAACAGCGGAGCAGTAGAAGCAATCGTACTTAATTAATTCAAAGGGAAAGAATTATGTTAACGAGAGAAATTTTAATTGCAAATGCGGCTTTGTCCGGTTTGACGGACGAACAAATTGCGGCAATTACAACATTGTCCGCCAACGACGAAAATAGCGTTATCGCCAAAAAGACGGGCGAAATTTACGGCGGATTGGATGCCGATATTTTGGCGGCGTCCGGTATCGCAAAGAACGGAACCGAAAAAACGTTTGATTACGCCAAACGAGTATTAACCGAGTTCAAAACCAAAGTTGAGGGCGCAAACGGTCTGCAATCACAGATTGACAGCCTAACCAAAGAAAAGGCACGTTTGGAAAAAGCCATTGCCGACGGTGCAACGGATGCGGAAACCGCAAAGGCATTGAAGCAAGCAAAGGCAGATTTGCAAAGCGTTACGACCCAATACAACGACCTCAAAACGAAATACGACCAAGCCGAACAAACCCACACAAACGAGGTGTTCGGCATTCGTGTTGAAACGGCATTGCAGACAGCAACCGCCGGATTGAAGTTTAAGGCAGGGTTGCCGGAAAGCGCAACAAAGGTTTTGTTAGACCAAGCGATTGCAAAGATTAAGGGCATGAACCCCGAATTTATCGACGACGGAAAGGGCGGCAAAATGTTAGCGTTTAAGGACGAAAACGGCGCAATCATGCGCAACCCGAACAATCAGTTGAACCCATACACCCCCGGCGACCTTTTGACCCGTGAATTGGAAACAATGGGTATTTTGGATAAGGGACGCCAAGCGGCGGGCGGCGGTACAGGCGCACCAAGTGGAGGCAGTGCGGGCGGTAATATTACCGTTGACATATCCGGCGCAAAAACGAGGGTTGAGGCATACGACGCAATTACGGCGACATTGGAACAACAAGGGTTAAAAGTCGGAACGGCTGAATTTGACGCCGGAATGCAACAAGCATGGAAAGACAACAATATTGCCGCATTGCCGGAAAAGTAAAAGACAACACGGGTAAAGGGTAAACCCGCATTTATAAACAATTTAATTTTTTAAACAATGAGTTTAATTGCAACAAGAGTACAGAATTGGCGGATAGAGAACCCGGAGTTAGACCGTAATATGTTCCGCCCGTGTGAGTACGGCGCATTGGATTTCTTTATTGAGCAAACCAACGCCCCCAACTCAATCATTAGCCCTAATTTGAGAGATAGGGCGTTAGTAAGTATCGGCAACACGGTACAAGTTCCGGTTATCAATTATGACGAAAACGTACAAGTTAGCAACGTGCGTTCATGCGTTATTGCTGATAATGAAAATACGTCCGCATTGGTAACGCTTGTTTGGGCTACTTATGCAATCGGGTTTACAATGGTTCCGGCGGCATACTCAAACAATGAGATTTCGTACCAACACGATTTTATGCGTAAAATGGAGAAAACAACCCGTGCGTTGGCGGATGCTTTGGATAAAGGAGCCGTTGCCGCATTGGAAGCGAACAAAACGCAGGTTTTCAAAACTTTGCTCAACTACACGCAGACCGGAAACGTGGTACAAGTTCCAACCCAAATGGCAACCGAGATTTTGGGCGACATTAACCCAATCATGCGGGCGAATTGTTACCCGGAATATATCCACCTTATCGCAAATGCGGGGGTTGATAGCCTAATACGCAAGTTGGCGCAACATGGCGTTTACAACGACGTTAATAAGCGCATGGAATACGACAACAAAGTATTGCATTATACTAACAACGTAACAGACGAAGCGGGTAAAATGGGAACAATGTTTGCCGTTGCCGATGGAAACGTTGGTATCTTAACCCGTGTTGACCGTGAGGCATACCGCCGCACCCGTGCGAATTTCCACGAATGGGACATTGTACGATTGCCGTACATTGATTTGCCCGTTGGTTCGCATTATTATACCGCCGTGGGCGACCAATCGGCGATTATGGGCGACGCAACCGCCGATTTGACGTGTGCGGTTAAGGAGTATTTCGGATTTAGCGTTGATGTTGCCTACATGGTAGCATATAACAGCAAACCGGACACCGTGGCAAATCCGATTATCAAAGCCGAGATTGCAGCACGCAACCCGAACGAACCGTTAGGAATGCCCGTATATGTAACCAACGCCGGGGAATTTCCCGCCGGGGGTGCAGGCGCATAAGCCGGGAAACGGAACGATTATTTAACCGAGGGGACGGGGTGGTTATCCCCGCCCCCTTTTTAATTTTACGCAGTATGTACCGGATTAAAGAGATACAAGATAAATTATTAAACGTCGTTGGTTGGGAGCAATCATATAATCCCGCCGAGGCAATCGCCGAACGGTTGACAGAAACCGAAAGCGGGTTATATTTTCAAGGGGCGCACCCGCTTGTAACGTTGGATAATATGGCGGCAATCGTCCCGGACAATTGGGGCTTTCAATACCCGGTTTGGAACGATACAAAGGAATGGAAAGCCGAAACCGTGGTACAATACGCCAACGATGCGGCGGGCAAACCTTTGTATTGGGTTGCTTTGGTTGATAACGTCGCCGAGGTTCCCGCCGAGGGTTCGACCTTTTGGGAGAAATACAACATATTGTCCGACTATTTGGAGCGTTTGACCCGCAACGGAATTTCCACGGCAGTACAAACGTTTACCCAAATAAAGGGGTTGGATAAGGAAACAAAGAACCTATTGGAACGGCGCACGTTCTTTGACGGTGCGGGACGAATAAGAGCAACCCAACCGAATAATCATAAGTTGGTAGGGTTTGAGATTATCCCGGTGCGGGCGATGGGAGTAACTGCACAAATACACCGTGTAGGCTTGCAAATGACGGGCGGAACCGGGATTGTGAAATTGTATCTATTCCATAGTTCGCAGATTGACCCGATAAAAACGTTTGATTTGAATTTTACGCTAACAAATGGCGGCTTTCAATGGTTTACGTTGGAAGATTGTTTTTTGCCATATATAAGCGACGCAAACAACGCCGGGGGTGCGTGGTTCCTTTGTTACAATCAAGACGATTTGCCCGCCGGGATGCAAGCAATTAACGTGTCGAAAGATTGGAGCGGCGAACCGTGCGGAACGTGTACCGGGTACGGCAATATTGAGGCATGGCGGCAATTGACAAAGTATTTGCAGATTTCCCCGTTTATGTACAACGCCCCGGAAACATTCGCCGAATACCCGGAGTTGTGGGATATAGCCTATACGATGTACACTAATACGCTGAATTACGGGTTGAATTGTGAAATAACGGTAGGTTGCGACCTAACCGATTTTATCATTGAACAACGGTCGATATTCCAAACGGTAATACAACGCCAAGTTGCGGCAATTGCTTTACGCACGTTGGCAATGAACCCCAACGTAAGGGTAAACCGGAACCAATCCAACGCCTCTAAAATGGATATTTTGTACGAGTTGGACGGGAACGTTGAGGGACGCCCCGGCGGTTTGGGTTATGACCTTAAAAAAGCGTTTGAGGCTTTGCGATTAGATACGCAAGGGATTGACCGTATTTGTTTGAGTTGCAACAACCGGGGCGTTAAGTACCGGACAACGTAATTGCATTATGGCGGGGTTACAATCAATAATTGATTTACGCAACCGGGTTAATACGTTTAACGACGGGTTGACGTCCGGGTTGATTATACGGGAAATAATCGACGACGGAATGACAACGGCGTTTATCATTGATGCCAACGCCGAGGAACAATTATTTGAACAAGGTATTAACCGATTGGGCGTTGACATAATGGATTATCGACCTTATACCCCGCTAACAATAGCCATTAAGGAGGAAAAGGGACAACCGACGAACCGGGTAACGTTACGGGATGAGGGCGATTTTGAGAGTAGTTTTTATTTGGAAGTCGGCGACAAACAATTTGAAATTAAGGCGTCGGATTTCAAGACGGAAGATTTGATAAAAAAGTACGGGCGGCAAATATTGGGATTGACGAACGAAAACATTGCTAAACTGATTTGGCAATACGTTTACCCGGATTTGCTAACCAAAGCAAAAAAAACGATATACGGAAATGGATAAGTTGATATTGAACGCAAAGCCCTTATTAGGGTTTGATAAAGATTATAGGGTTACGGAAAACGGGGATATTATTTCAATGGATTACAGGCGCACCGGAGTACCAAAGAAATTAGCCCCGCAACGTAACATATACGGTTATGCGATTATTAAACTTATGAAAGGCGGTAAAAGTATAACGTATAGAGTACATAGATTGGTTGCAATGGCATTTGTTCCCAACCCGGACAATTTACCACATATCAACCATAAGGACGAAAACAAGTTAAACAACAACCCAAATAATTTGGAGTGGTGCGATAATAGTTATAACAACAATTACGGCACACGTAATAAACGAATTGCAAAAGCCGTTACCAAAGTTTGGGAATTAAGAAAACAAGCGGTTTAATATGGAACGAATACCGATTATAAAGAACCCGGAATTATTCGACCGGGTTATTGCAAATATTCAAAAGGGATTGGCGGACGGGTTGCCGTGGCTTAATTATTCCTTTGGACGTTCGGAACGGTTGGTTAAGTCCATACAAGGAAAACGATATTACACGCCCAATATTTACGTCGGCGGCAATGAATATATGTTGATTGCCCCGGATAGTAATATAGGGAATTTTTCGTTTTTCGTGTTGGACGACCCGCAACAAATTGATTGGTTCCCCGGCGAACAAAACAAATATACAACGCCGTTTTCGGTTATCTTTTGGTTTGATATGCGCACGATAACCAACGACCCCAACAACCGGAATACGGAGGCGGTCAAACAACAAATCATGCGGGTATTGAATGGCGGTATTTGGTTGCGTTCCGGTTCCATGACAATAAACAGAGTGTACGCAAAGGCGGAAAACATATTTGCCGGGTTCACTTTGGACGAAATAGACAATCAATTTTTAATGCACCCGTTCGCCGGGTTCCGGTTTGCCGGGGAATTGGGAATTGATGAAACGTGTTTAACTGATTAAAAACAAAGTGTATGCAAACATTTTTATTTTATACGGTCGTGGTTGCTTTGGTTGCTGCATTCGGTTTGACCTTGTTACGCAAATGGCAGGTTATCGAATGGGTACAAGTCCACGGCAACGAGTTTTTCGCAAAGATGTTTAATTGCGATTTCTGTTTGTCCTTTTGGGCGGGGGTTGCTTTGGCAATCCTTTTGGCGTTTATAACCGGGAACCCAACGTTGTTGTTGGTTCCCTTTTGTTCCACAATGATAACCCGTTTTTTGCTATGAAAACCGTTAAGATAGGAGAACGCACCGTTGAGATATACGACGCAATCGACGAATTGCCGATGTTGCGATTTCATAAGTACAACAAAATGTTGTTAGTTGATGCCGGGATTGGTTCCGATTTGCAGGATTTCGATACGCATATAGAAAAGGCAATAAGATACGCCCGGAGCAAAACCCCGGAATTGGCGGCAATTGAATTGGATAATATGCGGCAAAACGTGTATTTCATTCAAACCGGAATAAGCCCAAAGCATTTGGCGTTTGCCGTGTTGGTTAAATCAATCGACGGGGAACCGTACAACGATTTATCCGACGATGGGTTGCAAAAGGTCGTCGATATGTTCGGCGATGTTCCCGTTAAAGAGTTGACCGCCCAAATGGAAGCGGTCAAAAAAAAAATAGATGAAGAATTGCAAATGTATTTCCCCCGGTTGTTCGACGATGCGACGGTTAAAGAGTATTACGACGAATTGCGCAACCGCACAATGTTAATGTTGGATGCCATTATAAACGGCGATACAGAGGACAAACGGGCGGAAATTGATAAAATAACGACGATGTTGTTGTTGTACAATCGCCCGGTTGTTTTTAGTGGTTCCGATAACATGGAAATTCAGTACGATAAACAGTTTGAAAATATGTGTTTAACCATATCCCAACATTTGCACGTACCGGAGCCAAAGAAATACACCGTTTTAGAGTATTACAACGCATTTGAACGGATAAAGGAGTTGTTGAAACCGACCAAAAACAAAAACGGCGTCAAATAAGGCGATTTGCGGCGTTGTTTTTCTTTGGTTGATAACTACATGGAAAAGAAAAGATAATTTAATACGGGGCAAATTGCCCGCAAATAACGTTAAGTATGGCAGATAATAACAACCCTATAAAATATAGCGACCTTGTAAGCCCGGACGATTCGATTACAAAGTTGATAAATCAGTTAGACCAACTTTCCGACGCCTATATGAACACTCTAAAAAATATAAAGAGTGAAGCAATTACGGTTAAGGCTGCATTGGAGGGCGTAAGCGGGGCGACCGAAAACGGACGTAAGACAATCCGGGGGGCGTCGAACGATACCGACAAATTGACACGGGCGGCACGGGATTTAGCATTTGCGGAAAGCGAGAACGCAAAGCGATTGGCAGAATTGAAGCAAGCCCAAAAGGAGGCAAACGAGTTGAACAAATTAACGACCCGGTTAAATCAGTCCGCCGAGGGTTCATATAATCGTTTATCCGCTCAATACTCAATCAATAAAATATACCTCAATAACATGACGGTTGAGGAAAGGGAGGCGACCGAAGAGGGGCGCAAATTGGTTGCAGAAACAAAAGCGATTTACGAGGAAATGAAGCGGTTGCAGGAAGCGACCGGGAAAACGTCCCTAAACGTCGGTAACTATTCCGACGCCGCAAAAGGTTTGACAACCCAAATAGAGAACCAAACGAAGCAATTAGCATTGTTACGATTGGAGGGTAAGCAAGGAACCGCCGAATATCAGCAATTGAGCAAAGAAACCGCAATATTACGGGATGCGGTCAAGGATGCAACCGCCGAGATTACCCGGATGGCGTCCGATACGTCCAATTTGGATGCCGTGTTGAGTTTTGCGGCGGGTGCGTCCGGTGGGTTTGCTGCATTTACCGGGGCAATGGAGTTGTTCGGGTCTGAAAGCGAGGAAGTGCAGGAAGCGCAAAAGAAATTACAGGCAGCAATAGCCATTACAACCGGGGTTCAAGCCATACAAAACGCAGTACAAAAACAATCTGCAATCATGTTGGGTATTTCCCGGCTACAAATGGCTGCATTGAGCAAAGCGCAAGTTTATAACCGCCTTGTTACCATGCAAGGAACAAAGGCAACATTGGCGGCTACCATTGCGCAAAAGGCTTTCAATCTGATTGCCGCCGCAAACCCGTATGTTCTTTTGGCATTGGCATTGGTTACGGTTGTGGGGGCTTTAGTTCTGTTTGCATCTAATACCGATAAATCGGCAAAGAACCAACAAAAACTTAACGAGGCGCAAAAGGCGTGGTTGGATTATTTGGAAACCGAGGCAACCGAAATGAACCGGGTTAGCAACGAACGTGTCGCCCAATTGAACCGGGAATTAAACATTGCTAAAGCCCGTAACGCTTCATTGTCTGAAACCCGAAAGATTGAGGACGAAATATTAGCCGAGCGCACAAAGGCGCATAATAAAAGCGTTGGTTTTTACGGTCAAGAATTAAACGATTTGGAGGCAAACCGGGCAAAGTTGAAGCAATTAAACGATATGTTATTGCAGTTGAATAACGCCAAAGCCCGTGGGGATAAGAAAGTTTATATTGATGTTGATTTAGACGGTAAAATTGATAAAGTCAAGGTTGATGAAGCAATTGAAGCCGTACAGGGTCAAATAGATAATACCGGGCGGGCGGTTGACATTGCCGTTAATCTAAAAACCGAGGGGGCGGATTTGGACGCCGAAAGGAAAATACAAGCCGCCCAAAGAGCAAACGAAAACCGGAACGCCGCCAAAGCGGAAACGGATATATTGCGCAAAGCCGAGGACGCCCGGATTGCCTTAATTAAAAATTCATTCGACCAACAACGGGCGCAACGCCAAGCCGCCAACGCCCGTGCGATTGCCGACATACAATTGCAGTTGAGGACGGAAACCAATTTAACGGTTAAGGCACGCAAAGCGTTAAACGACCAAATTGTTTTATTACGGGAACAATTGGCGGTTGATATGGTAGATATTGCCAACCAACAACGGGCGGCGGAATTGTCCGCACAACGGGCAACGCAGGACGCCCAAATTGCATTGATGGCAGAGGGGGCGGAAAAGCAACGGGAACAATTGCGGGTTGAGTATGAAAGGCAAATACAGGACATTAACACCCGGTTAGAAACCGAGCGGGGATTAACTGAAACGCAAGTTGCCGAATTGCTTAACCAACAATTACTTTTGCAACAACAATACGCAAAGAGTTTGGGCGAATTGAACGACCAAATTACAATAGACCAAATGCAAGCCGCCGCCGACCGGACGCAATTACAATTAGACGCCGCCCGTGAGGGTTCGCAGGAGGAAATAAATTTGCGTATTCAGTTGTTACAGCAACAACGGGCAATCGAATTGGCACAAAATAGGCAATTAGCCGAGGACGTGCGCCAATCCGAGGCGGATATTAACGCCAAATATGATGCCGAGGTATTGAAGCAAACGACCGAGTTAAACCAACAACGGGCGTTAATGCTATTCGACCAAACACAAGCGTTGGAGGCGTCCGAGTTTGATTTAATCCGCAATTCCGAGGAACGCAAAACCCGGTTCCGGTTAGCGCAAGAAAAGGCACGGTTGCAAAAGATTTTAGAGTTGAACAAAGCCGCCGGGGTTAAAATGACGGATGCCGAGGTTAAGACAATCGAAAATACCATTGCGAAAATCGACCAAGAAATTGAGAAAAGCAAAGGCGACGAACGGGGTAACGACATATACGGATTGTTCGGGCTGAATTTGGACGACGACCAAAAGGAGGCAATAAGTACGTCCGTTTCCTTTGCCATTGAGCAATTAAATAGTTTTTTGGATGCAAAGGTACAAGCCGCCGACGCCGCCGTTTCCGCCGCCGACAAAGAGGTTGACGCAAGCCAACGCCGATTAGATGCGGAATTAGAGGCACGGGCGAACGGTTACGCCAATAACGTTGCAATGGCTCAAAAGGAATTGGACGTTGCGAAAAAGAACCAAGAAAAAGCCCTAAAGGAGCAACAAAAGGCACAGAAAGCACAGGCGGCAATACAAACGATACAACAAATTGGAAACCTTGTAACGGCGTCCGCTTTGATTTGGTCGCAATTGGGGTTCCCGTTTGCAATCCCGGCAATTGCTATAATGTGGGGTTCCTTTGCCGCCGCCAAAATCAAAGCCGCCCAATTATCCAAATCAGCCAACGCCGGGGGTTCGGAAAGTTACGGCGATGGTACGGTTGAATTGTTGGCGGGCGGTTCCCACCAATCCGGGGACGACGTGGATTTAGGAACCAAACCGGATGGAACCCGGAGGCGTGCCGAGGGCGGGGAATTTTTCGCCGTTATCAATAAACGTAATTCCCGCCGTTTCCGTCGTTTAATCCCGGACGTAATAAATAGTTTGAACCGGGGAACATTCCCCCAAAAGTACCTTAATGCCTACAATACCGACGGCATTAATGTAACGGTTCAACAAAATAACGCACCGGATTTGCGGGATTTAAAAGACGATGTAAGGGAGATTAAGGAACAAAACCGCCGCCGTCGTTACGTCGATGGCAACGGCAATGTTATTGAGGTTTACAAGAATTTGACACGTAAAATTAAAAATTGATATGAACCCGATTTATAGACATTCATTTGTAAATGCGTTTTTAGCGAACGGGGCGATAAGTAACACAACCGGGAACATAAACGGGAATAATACAAATTTCTATTATACCCGTACTTTTGTCCCGGTTGGGAATGTGTACCCCCGCAAATTGTTTCAGAATTACACCCCGCAAGCCGGGGGCGCATTTTACGATAGCAATAAAAAGATTATCGGCGGTTGGGGAAGCGACCCGACCGCCACAAATACGGAATTTGACATACCAAGCAATGCCGCATATATCCGGTTTAATGTAAGCAAAGCGCAATACGCCAACGGGACGGCATGGTTGAGATTGGGAACGTTGGACGCCCCGAACGTCTTACAAGGTCAAACCGTGCATCCGATTTATAAGGACGATTTGGCAAAGGAGTACGAATTAGAAACCAACCAACGGTTTTATCGTGCCAAATTATCCGGCAAAATTACCTTTGTCCGGGATGATTACGACTATATAAACCGTCAATCGTTCGACAATGAATTTTTGTATTGCATTGAAAAGAGCGACGACGGCGGGCGTACATGGTTCCAATACTTTCAAGGCAAGTTTATGAAAACCGATTGCACGTTTACCGATTACGATAAAAAGGTTGTTGTACAACCGGACGCAATCGACGATTATAACGACGTGTTGGCGGGGTTGGAAAAGGAGTATAATTTAATAACGTTAGCCCCGACAATTCAACGGATAACGATAAACAAGCGTCCATTAATTCAAATATATGTGCCGGGGGATAGCGTTGTTTCTTGTTTTTTGGGCGGTACGAATTGGGAACAAGACGCAAACGCCACGACCGACCAAAACGCATTAGTACAAACCTATCATTTTGCTTTGTGCAATATATTGAAAGAAATACAAATTACGTCCAACGGTTCCCCGGCGGTAATATCCGGGCTTTATACGGGACGAATGGCGACGGGTTCAAGTGCGGACACATTCGAGGGGAAATTATACCCGGAATTAAACGTTAATTATTATATCTATATTTCACAACAACGAATAAACGGCGGTTTACCGTTTGGAATTGCATTAGTTGAGATACGCCGACAATCGGACGACGTGGCAATGTTTCGTTATTCAAAAGCCACAACGTCCCCGTTTGATACGTTGGAGTTTGATTTAACCGCCGTTGAGGGTTCCGGGGCAACCGGGACAATGCACGCCGATATGAAAAGTTACAATATATATGCCCGGTATTTGTGCGACGTGGAGAAAATCGACGACCTTAATACATATCCATTGCCCGCCGATGATATAGTTGATAATAACCGTAATTATAGGCGTGCGATTGGTTACGCAATCGACGTGGCGTTTATTTCAAACAACTTTTCAGACACCCCGACCGAGTGGGGATTAGCGGACAACGGAAAGTATTTTGCGCCGCCCTATTCCATTTTCGGACAAACGTTTTATCCAATCGCCCGGTCAACGTGGCGTTATGCGTCGTTATGGTTTGGATTTTATTTGATGGATTGGATATTAGAGGAAAAAGCCCGAAAAGAATATACTTTGCGGGATGCGTTCCCGGTTGCGTCTTGTATATCTGTTTTGCTCAATCAAATTGCACCCGGAATTACGCATGAAGCCACGGCGGAATATAGCCAATTTTTATACGGGGGAAACAATCCAATATCCGGGTTGAATTTCCGGTTGCTTGTATCGCAGAAAACGAACATTATAAACGGCGAATATCAGCAACCCGCACAAAAAGCCCCGACGACCTTACAACAATTTACCAATATGTTACGGGATTGTTTCAAATGTTATTGGTTTATTGAGGACGGCAAATTTAAAATTGAACATATCCAATATTTCCGCAATGGCGGTTCCTATTCCGGCGGGGTTGTGTTAAGCCACGATTTAACAAAGGAATTGAATTTGCGCAACGGGAAACCGTGGGCGTTCAATACGTCGGAATATTCGTTTGATAAGGTTGATTTGCCGGAACGTTACCAATTTAAGTGGATGGACGACGTTACGGCGGCATTTGAGGGTTTGCCGATACAGGTAATTAGCAAGTATGTAACGCCCGGAAAGGTTGAGGACGTAAACGTATCTAATTTCACGTCGGATATTGATTTGATGTTGTTAAACCCCGGCAACATGAGTTCGGACGGGTTCGCCTTGTTTGCCGCCGTTCCGCCAACGTCCGGGTCGCAATGGATATTACCGTTTACACGTCAAACCGTCAACGGGGTTGAATACTTTTTGCAAAACGGATATTTGGCGTTTATTAATCTGCAATCTCAGTATTGGTTATATGATTTACCCGCCCGTCGTGTATCAATAAACGGTTCCGAGGTTTACGCCCGTGGCATTGAGAGAAAGAAGAAACAAACGTTTAGTTTCCCGGCAAACGATGACCCAAACCCGATGCAGCTAATAAAAACATATTTGGGTAACGGTCAAGTTGATAAATTAAGCGTAAATTTGTGCAGTCGTTCTATTAAAACAACTTTGAAATATGACACCGAATAATAATTTGTCCGTATTGCCGTTTTACGAGGGCGTGCAATACCAAGATTATAAAAAATCGTATGCGTATGGCGACGTTTACCCGTTGTTTACGCCTATCAATAAACTATTGCCGTTTCAAATCATACGTCCGACCCGTTCAAATAACATTGTATCGGTTCGGTTGTACGATTATAAATTTACCCGCATATTGGCAGACATAACAACGCCGATGTTGGAAACCGGATTGCAAATTGTCCGGTTCCAAAATTACGGGTATGATGTTATTGTTTATTCCGGATTGTTGCCGATGGCTTTAGATTTCCCAGAGGGGCGTTATATGATTGAGATATATGATGGCGTACAATGGTATTATTCCGATGTGTTTACATGGATTTCCGGCGGAATGGACGGTTATTTGTGTGTTGAATGGAGTGACGCCGCCAATATGGAAGTTGACGGCGGACAAATCGTTTATGAGGGCATGCAATTCAAAAACCGGGTTTACGTATGTTCGGAGTTGGGAAAGCCGGAATACAAGTTTGAGGAAGAGGGCGAAGAACGGGACGGGTATTTTTTCCCGGAAAAACAAATATCGGAAAAAACGTTTCGGTTTATCTTTTTAGCCCCCGAATACCTTTGCGACGTAATGCGATTAATCCGAATGAGTGATTTTGTTACGGTATATAGTCAAGGTAGGAAATACGATTGCGACACGTTTTTGATTACTCCTAAATGGCAAACGCAGGGCAATTTAGCATCAGTTGAATGCGAATTTGAATGCGCAACCGTTGTTAAAAAAATCGGACGTGGCTATATAATAAAAAACAAAGGAGATTTTAACGGAGATTTCAATAATGATTTTAACAACAATTAAATTAATTAGATTATGGGAAATTATGACGAACTTAAACAAGCGGTTTCCGATGTTATAAAAACAAACGGGAACCAAGAAATTACTGGGCAAGTTCTACAAAACACGTTGCTTTCAATTATTAACATAGTTGGAGCTAATGCAACATTTGTAGGAATTGCAACACCTACAACAATACCGGGAACGCCAGACCAAAATATTTTTTATTTAGCTACAATTGAGGGGAGATATATTAATTTTGACAATATTATATTACCAAATGGCATATCTGTAATATATATTAATAATAATCAATGGGCATATAAGATTATATTGCAATATAATGTTAAATTTATTGATTCAGAGGACTATAATAGGTTTAATCCGTATCAAGTCAATATAGGATTTAGATTGCCGGCTATAACATCAGATGAGCCGTTTGATGGAAGATTGATTAAAGATGCAGATTATTCAACAAGCGGTTATATTAATGTCGAAGATATGCCTATAAATATGGGACAATTATACGTTTATTATGCTGGATTATTAGGATTGCCACCATCAGTAAATAGTTATATATGGTATCAGTATGATGAAAACTATATTGCAATAAATACAGAAGAAAAAAACATATTGCATTTTGATGATATAGACCCAAGACCGCATTTTATAGGACGTCCAAGAAGAACTGCAAATGTAAAGTATATTAGAGTTATGGTAAAAACGCCTTATAGTGGCGATATAGACTATAAACAAATAAAGATTGCTAAAACGTATTATAATAATGGAATACCCGAAAATTCATTAGTAAATATAAATGGTAATAGCATTAATGAAATTATGGGGCAGTCATTATTAGCAACATTTGTCGAATTAGGTAAATCCCCCAATAATGCGGTGTCCCATCAACAATTAAAGGCAGATAGTAACATTATAAGGTTTAATGATAGTATATTAAAAGAATCAGTTGATTTTTCCGGAGATGAAAGAGCTGGGGGGTATCAAGGGACATTGAACTTTGGTTTTTACATAACAGAACAAAACATCAAGTTCAATCGTATATGGTTTAATTTTAAAATGTCAAAGGCAGATAATACACAATTATATGAATTTAGAGTATATTTGTGTAAAGGTGTGCCAAAAACAAATGCTGATTTTTATGCGGCAAATACCCTATTATACACGATTAGCATAGATAAAAATAAAATCCCCTATGAAAATGGAGGTAATATAAAGGGAAATTTAATGTATATAGATTTACCTAATTCTGTTATTTTGCGGAACGGTCAAACATTGGCAATATTAAATACTAAAGGTTTATTGGTTGCGTATAGATATACAAGCAATGTTGGTAATAAATTAAACAAAGTAATGTATCATCACCCCAACAATTCTGATTCATATTGGGAAATTGCTGATGATAATTTGTCTTGGTATTCTACTGAATACCAATTGGAGTACATAAACCAATATACCTTTGGTAATTTAAAGCAGTTTTTTAACTTTATCCCGTCTTTAAAATATCTTATATTAGGCGATAGTATTACAGCAGAAAATTATTCATGGACTAATTTATTTGCAAGATTAGTTAATGCTGAAAAGCTAACAAACCTTGCAGTTGCTGGAGCACATTGGAACGACTATTATAGAGATGGAATTGATGTGACAGAAATTGATTTATCAGGCAATTTTGATGATGGTAGTGGAGATACGAAAAATAACGTTATATTTAATCAAGTCTTAAGATTCGCTCAAAAAATAACTCCAAAAGGTGAAATAATATCATTTACGCACCCAAAAACAGGCGAGACATTTACAATTCCAAGCGATAAGGGATTAGGAACCGAAGAAATAGAAATTCCAAATATAATTATAATAGCATGTGGAATTAACGATGCGACGCAAGTTGGAGAATCGGGTGTTGGAGATTTCAATTCCATAATCTCACAAACTTGGAATGAACAAAAAAGACAATATTTATTTTCATCAATAAGATGGGCGGTTGAAAGTCTTAAAATATTAGCACCCGATGCGCGAATATTTCTTGCGACGCCGTTATATTCAACATATTATACGGCTGAAATAGTTGATACAATAAGAGATGCAATCATTAAGATGGGGAAATATGCAGGGTGTTCAAATCCTATAAATTTATCAGATGCGGGAATATCATTATTATTTGAAAACCATCAATCGAATGGTAAATATCTTGAAGATGGATTGCACCCAAATAATAGAGGGCGTTTGCTCTTAGCAAGATATTACGCACAGAATATAATGAAAGGATACATATATGATAGTGAAGTTTTAAATATGCCAATATAATATGGAAAAATTTAATTTTGAAAACATGCGAATAATATTGGTTACTTCATTTTCGCCAATATTAGGTTATTTTACACCCACAAAAGGGTTTGTGTTTTCCTTAGTAATGATGTTTTCATTCAACATTTGGGCAGGAATGAGAGCTGACGGCGTTTCGATAGTTAGATGCAAAAACTTTTCGTTCCGAAAGTTTAAAAACGCATTGTGCGAATTGATTTTGTATCTGTTTATTGTGGAGACGATTTTTATCATTATGAAAAATTGCGGCGACGAAAAAGCATCAATTATCGTTGTTAAATCGCTTGCTTATGTTTTTATGTATGTGTATTTGCAAAACGCATTCCGCAACCTTATTAAAGC
>OGQM01000313.1_pt1 | contig 47076 bp, 47 predicted proteins | sample 1553191 | NCBI WGS metagenome assembly OGQM01 (sample SAMEA2579954, study PRJEB22360) | human gut metagenome | biome: human gut; feature: human-associated habitat; material: faeces | place: Denmark | collected 2008/2010 | reverse complement strand
AGACGTTGTATGAGTGTTGATTTTAGCTTTATATCCTAATTTATTAAATGTGTCTATTTGAAAAAAAACAGGGATTACTTCCCTGTTTCAAGTATTCTATTTGCGATTTGAAGCTGTTCTTCACTTGGTGGATTTATTCCTTCTAAAGGATAATCTAAACCTAATTCTTTCCATTTATAAGCGCCTAACGTATGATATGGAAGGACTTCTACTCTTTCTACATTATTTAATGTATTGATAAATTGATGAAGCTCATCCAAATATTTTTCATCTGTATTTATAGTTGGAACCAACACATGACGAATCCATACAGGCATTTGAATCTTGGATAAATACTGCGCTAAATTTAGAATATTTTCGTTTGTATGTCCCGTTAATTCTTTATGTGCTTTTTCATCAATATGCTTAATATCTAATAGAACTAAATCCGTGACACTCATTAGTTGTTTAAATTTAGAAAAGAATGATTCTTCAAAAGTAAATGGTTGACCACAAGTATCTAATGTAGTATGTATTCCTTCTTTTTTAGCTAATGTAAAGAGTTCAATCAAGAAATCGATTTGAAGTAATGGTTCTCCTCCACTAACTGTAATGCCGCCAGTATCTTTCCAGTAAGGACGATATCGTAAAGCCTTCTTTAATACGACTTCTGCAATTTGATCTGGCTTTTTAATTTTCCATGTGTCCGCATTGTGACAAAATTTACAACGCATATGACACCCTTGCATAAAAATGACATATCTTACGCCTGGCCCGTCAACAAGGCCAAATGTTTCAATTGAATGAATCGCTCCTAACATTGTATCCTCCTAACTAGAAAGAGCCTTATTAAAGGCTCTTGTGACATGTACGACTAATAACATCTAATTGTTGCTCACGAGTTAAATCGATGAATTTAACAGCATATCCAGAAACACGAATTGTAAAGTTTGCATATTCCTCTTTTTCTGGATGTTCCATCGCATCTTTTAATTTTTCTACACCAAATACGTTCACATTCAAGTGGTGAGCACCCTGATCAAAGTATCCATCCAATACATTGACTAAGTTATTTACTCTTTCCTCTTCACTGTGACCCAATGCATCCGGATTAATTGTTTGTGTATTACTAATTCCATCTAGTGCATATTCATAAGGAAGTTTTGCGACAGAATTTAATGACGCTAGCAATCCATTTTGTTCAGCCCCATATGCAGGATTAGCACCTGGAGATAATGGCTCCCCTGCTTTTCTTCCGTCTGGAAGTGCACCTGTAGCTTTACCATATACAACATTTGAAGTAATTGTAAGAATTGAAGTCGTTGGTTCACTATCACGATATGTGTGGTGCTTTTCAATCTTACGCATAAATGTCTTTAATAACCATACCGCAATTTCATCTGCACGATCATCATCATTTCCATAACGAGGGAAATCCCCTTCGATTTCATAATCAACTACCAATCCATCTTCATCACGAATTGTCTTAACCTTTGCGTATTTAATGGCACTTAAAGAATCGACTACATGTGAGAATCCGGCAATACCTGTTGCGAAAGTTCTACGAACATCTGTATCAATTAAAGCCATTTGACTTGCTTCATAATAATATTTATCATGCATATATTGAATCAAGTTTAAGATATTTACATATAGACCTGATAACCAGTCCATCATAATATCGTATTTATGCATCACTTCATCATAATCCAAATATTCACTTGTGATAGGTTTATATTCTGGACCCACTTGAACTTTTGTCTTTTCATCTACACCACCATTGATCGCATATAATAAACACTTAGCTAAGTTGGCACGAGCCCCAAAGAATTGCATTTCTTTACCTGTTTGAGTGGCACTTACACAACAACATACCGCATAATCATCTCCCCATACAGGACGCATCACATCATCATTTTCATATTGAACACTGCTTGTGTCAATACTTACTTTTGAAGCATATTTCTTGAATGGATCTGGTAGATTTGAAGAATATAATACAGTCAAGTTTGGTTCTGGACTAGGTCCCATGTTTTCAAGTGTATGCAAGAAACGGAAACAAGTTTTAGTAACCATACTTCTTCCATCCATGCCCAAACCACCAACATCTAGTGTTGCCCAAACTGGATCGCCTGAAAATAATTGGTTGTAACTAGGAATTCTGGCAAACTTAACCATTCTAAATTTCATAGTTAAATGGTCTACGATTTCTTGAATTTCACTTTCGGTAAATACACCATTTTCTAAATCTCTTTCAAAATAAATATCTAAGAAAGTCGAAATACGACCAACAGACATAGCCGCACCATTTTGTGTTTTGATAGCTGCTAAATATCCAAAATATAGCCATTGTACAGCTTCTAAAGAGTTTTTAGCTGGTTGAGAAATATCAAATCCATAGCTAGCCGCCATGACTTTCATTTCTTTTAACGCCTTGATTTGTTCAGCCAATTCTTCACGTTGACGAATCACATCATCACTCATTGTTCCATCGCCACAATATGCGAAATCTTTTTGTTTCTGCTCAATTAAATAATCAATACCATAAAGTGCAACACGACGATAATCACCAACGATACGTCCACGACCATATGTATCTGGTAAACCAGTCACAATCTTATTACGACGTGCTAAACGCATTTCTGGTGTGTATGCACTAAATACAGCATCATTATGAGTTTTATGATACTTTGTGAAGATTTCATGTAATTTCTCACTTGGCTTATAACCATATGTTTCACATGCCTCTTCACTCATACGAATACCACCATAAGGCATGAATGCACGCTTTAATGGTTTATCTGTTTGTAAACCAACAACCTTTTCTAAATCTTTATCTAAATATCCAGGTCCATAAGCTGTTAAACTTGAAACCACTTCTGTTTCCATATCCAACACGCCACCTTTGGCACGCTCTTCTTTTTGTAGTTTTTGAAGCTCAGCCCATAAAGTATTCGTTGATTCAGTTGGACCTTCTAAAAAGCTTTCATCTCCATTATAAGGTTTGTAGTTGTTTTGAATAAAATCACGAACATCTACTTCGTCTTGCCATTTACTGCCTTTAAATCCTTGCCATTGTTCTTTCATGATTGCCTCCTTCTAATAACAGTTAGTTTTAACTAACAGTTGCTTAAAGTTTACTATTATTCCTTCGAGTAGTCAATTAAAAAGACCCACCGAAAAGACAAAGTAAACTTGCCCAGACGGTCGGCCTATAACATCATACTTCATGTGGTAACTCCACTTCCGTCAGTCATATGATATTCAAATCATAACAAAGAACTATCCATTACGCAAGCGTTTTCATCATGGACATGAATTTAGCTTTGTGCTTCTCCGATATTTGTCATTTTAAACCCCTCTCCATGCACTTCATGCGATTCAACAACCACAAAGAAAGATTCAGGATCCGCTTCTTGTACAGCCTTTCGAACTTGATACATTTCTTTACTATTACATGCACACATCACCACTTGCATATCATCTTGTTTATATCCACCTTGTGCATTTAAAATCGTACTTCCCCTTTGACTTGTTTCATCAATAACCTGACAAATTCTTTTTCCATGTTTTGTCACAATAAAAGCCACTTTACCTGAGTTCATACCATAAATCATTTTATCGACTACAACCGCAAATAATAAATTTACAATCATTCCATAAATCATTCCATCCACATCTTTAAATAGAATACCACCCACTAGAATAATTCCAACATCTGATAAAAAGGCGATATTTCCTAAAGATAAATGTGGTCTTAATGCCTTTACAGCCATAATAATAAAATCAGATCCTCCTGTAGATGAATTTCTTGTATAAATCATCGCATAGCCAATTCCACCAAACACACCTGTACATAATGCAGCGAGTAGTCGATCTCCTTGATAGACTGGAAATAATGGGGCTACATAGTCAATGATCAATGAAGATATAATCATACAGCGAATGGAACTGATAAAAAACTTCTTTCCTAATAATTTGTAACAAAGTATCGCAACAGGTATATTTAATAAAATAGTTGAAAAACCAATGGGAATATTAAATAGTCGATAAAAAATAATTGAAATCCCTGAAAATCCTGTCATAGGAAACTTAGCTTGTACGGCAAAGTTATAGATACCAATGGCTACAAAAATACTGCCAACAAGTTCCCACATCATTTGTACCAATAATTCTTTTGTCTTATTCATAAATACCCCCAAAAAAGAAGCGCCTAAGACCAAATCTTACAGTGAAATCACTGCACCTACGATTTGATCCTAGACGCTTTAACCACTCATCCGGTGAAGAGTGAGCGTTATTTTTAATGCACCAATCTATTGTATGGAACATGATCATTTAAGTCAAGAAGAATCAGCTAATTCGCCATTTGTGGTATGTTCAATCTATACTAGAAATAGTAAGATTTTAGATGAAAGGAGGCCCATTATGGACACTAAAAAGATAGGAGCCTTTATCGCAATGAATCGCAAGAAAAAAGGATATACACAAGAGCAGTTAGCTGAAAAATTAGGCGTGACAAATAAAACCATTTCGCGATGGGAAAATGGGCATTATATGCCAGACTTATCTTTACTTGAACCACTCAGTAAAGAATTAGATATCACATTAAATGAATTATTAGCTGGAGAAGAAATCGTTAAAGAAGAGGCTATGGAATATTCTGAACAAAACCTAATCCAAACAATTGATTATACAGACAAAAAAATCAAGAATGAACATAAGAAAATATCATTATTCATTATTGGCATAGGTATTTTAATATCCCTTTGCGCATTTACTGTTTTCCCTTCTGAAAGCAGTTGGGGCAGTATCTATTCTATGATTGGATTGTCCTTATTTGTAGTTGGAATATTTAGAGAATTAAAGATCACTTCCCTACTTAAGAAAGGATTGATTTCAACAATTTTATTCATTTTACTTTTAGGCATTTTCTTTATTTTCGACTATGCCAGTGTAAGCCAATTTAAACAACCACCCATCTATCGACTGACTACAATCACAATATTTAGTGATGATGGCAATAAAATGATTGAATACCAAAATCCATTCTACAATGTATTTCGCATCAACGCCGATACACCCAATGAATATTACTTAATTGACAACAAGAAACAATATACCATTGATACCGTTCCAACAAGTCCTTTTAATGTGGATAAAAGTTCATTTGAACAACTAAAAAAATATAAAAATAAATATATTGGAGACAACAGTAATACTTCCCATTTACTAAATGCCTTACCCCTATCGGAATATGGCTATATATTTGAAATTGATTCTGAAAACTATGGACTTACAATAAACTATAATTGTACAGATTGGTACAACAACGAAAACTTATATATACATAAAGCTCTAGTGTACAATTCTGTATCTCTATTCAAATTGATTGATAATCTTGAATACATCACATTTAATTTTAGTGGAAGTAGCTATACAATTACACGAGAACATTGTCCACTCAACAAGAATATTGAACAAAAGATCAATGATAATGAATTTGTATCCGATAGGATGAAATTATTTGAAACAAATTAAAAAAACGCAAACGCGTTTTTTTATTTATGAATAATTTCTTCTGCACGATCTAGTGCAACACTGATACTATGCTGGAAATTTTCTTTTCCTACAAGCTCAATAAAACCAACCTTTTCCATGACCTTCATTGGTTGATCATTCACATGTGAGAATACAATCGTGATCCCTTTTGATTCACAAACCTGAACTAAATCCTTTAATGCGTTTAGTGCCGTACTATCTAATGCAGGGACACTGCGCATACGAAGAACTAGGCATGTTGTAAAATCTTTGACGGCAATCTCTTCAATTACACTAGCTGCCCCAAAGAACAAGGGTCCTGAAATCTCATAAACACGAATCTGAAGTGGAAGCTTTTGAAGATGTTCATCAACATCGGGTGTATCCTCATCTACATATGTCCAGCCATTGACTTTTGTTTCTTCACTCATACGTTTAATGAATAATAAACAAGCAAGTACCATTCCTACTTCAATGGCTACAACCAAATCAAAGATGATGGTTAGCACAAATGAAGTGACTAAAACAATAACATCACTCTTAGGTGCTGTTTTAACTAAGTTCACAAAGGTACGCCATTGGCACATATTGTATGCGACAATAAATAAAATCGCTGCAATGGTAGGCATCGGAATCATTCCGGCATATGGCATCAAAACAACTAATACAATGACCAATGTGATGGAGTGTACCATACCGGCAATTGGTGTTCTTCCTCCATTTTTAATATTGGCAGCTGTTCTAGCGATAGCACCTGTTGCAGGAATTCCTCCAAATAAAGCGGATGCGATATTTCCAGCACCCTGCGCAACAAGCTCCATATCCGAGCGATGTTTTCCGTTAATCATACCATCAGCAACAACACAAGAAAGTAATGATTCAATGGCAGCCAACACGGCTATGGTTAGTGCATTCGGTAATGCATTTTGAATCCTATTTAATGATAAGCTTGGAAAATGTAAAGTAGGTAATGCATTACTGATTGTATAAAGATTTCCAATTGTATTTGCCTTTAAAGGCAAGAATTGAACCATCAAAATTCCTGCAATAACGGCTAAAAGTGAGCCTGGAATTCTTTTAAAGATATATGGAGCAATAATCAAGATAGCTAAAGATACTCCACCTACTATGACGGCATCCATATTGATTGTAGAAAAATGATGGAACACAGCTTCAAATTTTTCAACCGTCTCAATAGGCTTTACTCCATTTGGATAAGTTAATCCAAAGAAATCTTTTAATTGTCCAATCACAATCGTAACGGCAATACCCGAAGTAAAACCTGTCGTAATGGTAAATGGAATAAACTTGATTAGACTTCCAAAATGACAAAGTCCCATCAAAATCAAAAAGATACCCGCAAGAATAGTGGCAACAATAAGTCCATCCATTCCATCATGGGCTACAATTCCAGCAACAATGGTCGCAAATGCAGCGGTCGGTCCTGCAATTTGTACACTGCTTCCGCCTAGTGCTGAAATGACAAAGCCTGCCACAATTGCAGTAAAGATTCCGGCTTCAGGTCCAACACCAGAAGCAAGTGCCAATGCGATCGACAGTGGTAATGCGATAATAGCGACAATAATTCCAGCTGTCACGTCTTTGACAAACTGAGACTTATCATAGCTTTTCAGTGATGAAAGTAACATCGGTTTTAGTGAATTCATTTGTTAATATCCCTCTCTTTTTAACAACCTTTAAAGTATACCATAATTTAAGGATTTTTAAGGATATTTCTATAATACTATTTGATATACTGAATATATAACGATAATAAATCAGGAGAATAATCTATGAACAAAAAGACTAAAATTATAATTTTAATCTCAGTATGCATTTTAATTGCCGTTATAGGCATCTATTTCTTATTTCCGAAAGGAAGTAACACCCAAAACATCTATGTTCAAAAAGTATCTACAATCATTGGTTCTTCTAATACGGAAAACCGATATTCAGGTGTAGTAGAATCCTCAGAAACTGTAGATATCAATTCTGATGGAAATAAATCCATTACTGAAATGTATGTTGAAGCTGGTCAAAAAGTAAGAAAAGGCGATAAATTATTTTCTTATGATACGACTGAAGCATCCAATTCCATCGCCCAAAAAAAATTGGATATTGAAGCACAGAACAATGAAATCGCTGCTCAAAATAATACAATTGAAGATTATAAGGCTGAGCTTAATAGAGGTGCAGATAAAGTGGAGATTCAAGCAAGAATCAATGATGCAAGTTATGCGATTCGCCAGGCTCAAAATACAATCAAAGCCACACAGACTGAAATTGATCAATTGAACAAACAAATCGAAAATTCGACCGTTCTTTCGACAATTGATGGAATTATTAAAGAAGTCAATAGAGATGGTGGAACGGGTGAAAATGGAAACCAAAAGCCATTGGTGTCGATTACACAAACTTCAGATTTTAGAGTAAAAGGCTCTATTAGTGAAATGGGATCTATTTCTGAAGGAACAAATGTTATTGTAAGAAGTCGTATAAATGAAGATCAAATTTATAAAGGTACAGTTACCAAAGTGGAAACAGACCCTCAATCCAATTCTAACAATAACGTTTATGGAAATGATTCAAATGAATCTGCATCCAAATATCCTTTCTATGTCACTTTAGATAATAATAAAGGCTTAAAACTTGGACAACACGTCTATATTGAAGTGGATAATGGACAATCCACAAAGAAAAAAGGAATTTGGTTAGATGCGAGTTTTATTGTTTCGGATGACAATGGAAATTCATATGTATGGGTTTCTGAAAAAGGTAAATTAAAGAAAAGAAAAGTAGAACTTGGTAAAACAGATGAAGAAACATCTACCACAAAAATCAAGTCAGGACTAAGCGAGGATGACTATATCGCATGGGCCGATGATACATATAAGGAAGGTATGAAGACAACGACGGAATATCAAACGGAAACGGATGGTGGTGCCAATGCTTCTTAATCTTAAAAACATTTATAAAAATTATGGAAAAGAACCATTGATCGTTCCAGTTTTAAAAGATGTGAGTCTAGAAGTCGAACAAGGCGACTATGTTGCGATTATGGGACCAAGTGGTTCTGGTAAAACAACACTTATGAATATCATCGGATGTTTAGATCGAGCAAGTACGGGTACATACCTATTTGAAGATGAAGATATTTCTGAAATGAATGATGATGCATTAAGTGATTTAAGATTAAATAAAATCGGTTTTGTCTTTCAAAACTTCAATTTATTAAGTTCGGAAACCGCTCAAGAAAATGTAGCTTTACCTTTAATTTATGCAGGAATCCATAAAGAAGAAAGAAATCATAGGGCGGATGTTGCATTAAGTAAAGTTGGTTTACAAGATCGTACAACTTTTAAACCAAGCCAATTGTCCGGTGGACAAAAACAACGTGTTGCGATTGCCCGTGCCCTTATCAATCATCCTAGAATTCTACTTGCCGATGAGCCTACAGGAGCACTTGATCAAGCGAGTGGTAAACAAGTTATGGAATTGTTTAAAGCTTTAAATGATGAAGGTGTGACAATCATTATGATTACGCATGATGCAAGTGTAGCAAGTCATGCCAAAAAAATTCTTCATATCATTGATGGAGAAATCATTGAAAATAAACAAGGAGGTACAGCATGAAGCCTTCTATAAAAAAAGGAATTATTATTGTCTCTGTATGTGCATTTGCCTTGGTTGGAATTAAGTTTTACTTAAGCTTGTCCAATACGATTGAAGTTCATTCTGTATCCAGTTTAAATACAGGCTATTGGGATAATCCATCCACTTCAACAGGGCTTGTATCTAATAGTGATACACAATCGGTTTTATATGATTCTTCTAAAACAATTACACAAGTCTTTGTCAAAGAAGGGCAACAAGTGAGTGCAGGAGATCCATTGTTATCTTATGACTTAACGACACTTCAAAGTGCAGTGGATACAAGTCAATTGGAAGTGGAAAAAGCACAAAATGCGATTACACTTGCCAATCACGAATTAAAAAAATTATTAAATACAACGCCTGTTCCAGATGTTGTTGAAAAACCAGAAATTCAAGATCCTACACCTGCACCGTTGCCTAGTGTTCCTACAAAAAATGGAAATGGCTTATATCCATATATTCTTTCTTTATCCCAAGCCGAAAAGAATTTTACAGACTATAAGATTTATTATACAAATACAGAAAGTGAAGCTCCTGAAAAAGGACCTAAAGAAGATGTAAATGCATGGAAAGAAGAAAGAATTAAAAAAACATCGGATCATACATGTTGGTATTGGATTGAATATACATATACAGATGGTTCAAACAATGCGTATGATTCAAAGGATGTTGTAGAGTATTATAGTGACAAACAAAAGATTCCTTATGAAGACATTTCTACAGTTGGAACCAAAAAGAATCCTTATGTGTTTAAGTTAAGTGAAGACCAGGGATTTGTGTATGGAAAACTATTTTTAGACAACAAGAATCTAAATTCATATTTTCGATTTGATGTGTATACAAATGATGATGAAATCAGTTCTTCATGGCTTGTTCGTTGTGACAAGTTTGCCACTAAACAATCTATGAATGAAGGCGATATGTATTCGGTGATTTCACATACGAAAGAAGAACAAAAGTATATAGAGACCGAACAAAATCAAAGTCCAGATAATACATCAGGTTATACAGAAACAGAACTTGCGAAAGCCATTCGTGATAAGAAGCAGGAATTGAAGACGTTAGATTTAGATTTAAGAAAGGCAAAGCTTTCATTAAGTGAAAATAAAGCTTTATTAAATGACGGCATCGTTCGTGCAAAGCGCAGTGGTATTGTGCGTAATATAAAAGATCTATCAAATCCTATTCAAGATGGCAGTGCCTTTTTAGAAGTGGCAACCGGCCAAGGAACTTATATTAAAGGAAGTATTAGTGAATTGATGTTAAACCAAATCAAAGTTGGCGATACCATTTCAGCTTATTGCTGGACAAGTGGGGAAACATTCGATGCCAAGATCCAAAGTATTGATACAGTTCCTTCTTCTAGCAGCAACTACAATGGTTCAGGAAACCCAAATGTGAGCTACTATGGTTTTGAAGCCTATGCCAAAGATGCCTCAAATGTTGCGGTCGGTGAATATTTAGAATTAACCTTCCATTCAAATACAGATACAACGAGTTCAATTTGGCTTTCAAAAGCTTATGTCAAACAAGAAGGAAATAAATATTATGTTCTTAAAGAAAATCATGGAAGATTGAAGAAGCAATATGTAACGGTTGGAAAGATTGTCTGGGGGGATACAGTCGAAATTAAAGAAGGTCTTACAGACACGGATTCTATTGCGTTTGCGTATAGTAAAAATGCCAAAGAAGGCGTTAAGACAAAGAATATGTCGGAGGATGCATCATGATTGAAAATATAAGATTATCCTTTCGAGGCATTTTTGCCCATAAGATGCGATCCTTCTTAACAATGCTTGGAATTATCATTGGCATTGCCTCCATCATTGCGATTGTTTCTACAATTAAGGGAACAAATGATCAAATTGAAAAGAATCTAATTGGTTCCGGAAATAACACGGTAAAAGTAGCTTTATATCAAGAAGATTTGGAATATTCTTTCGATACAGGCATTCCAGATGGTGTACCTACCGTTTCAAAAGATACACTTGAATCTTTAAAAAATATCGAGCATGTCCAAGGTGCTACGCTTTATCGTTCAAGACAAAGTTATCAAACTATATTTCGTAATAACACTTCTTTAGATGGTGGATACATCATGGGTGTGAGTCAAGACTACTTCTCAATTGCTGGACTCACCATCAAACAAGGAAGAGGCATTACAGAAGATGACAACAAGAAATATAGGCAGGTTGCCGTATTAGATGAAACAAGCGCAAAACTTTTATTTGGTGAAGAAAATCCGATTGGTAAAACGATTGAGATTTCTTCAACACCATTCACAATCGTTGGTGTTTGTGCAGATAAAGAAACTTTTGAGCCTACAATGGAAAGCATTGATGATTATCATACATATAATCAGTCTACGGGTTCTAAAGTCTATGTTCCAAGTGAATCTTGGCCAATCTTTTATCAGTTTGATGAACCGCAAAATGCATTACTAAAGGTGGATGCCACTTCGAATATGACTCGTGTTGGAAAAGAAGCAGCTACTATCTTAAATACAAATGTTTCTTCTTCCAGTGTTCAATATAAAGCACAAGATTTATTAAAGCAGGCTAAAGATATTCAAAATCTTTCTAAATCTACAAATGCGATGTTGATCTGGATTGCCGGTATTTCCTTACTAGTCGGCGGTATTGGTGTTATGAACATCATGCTTGTAACGGTAACCGAAAGAACGAAAGAAATTGGTCTTAAAAAAGCGATTGGTGCTAAGAAAAAAGCCATTCTATTCCAGTTCTTGACTGAAGCTGTAGTACTTACTTCGATTGGAGGTATTGTAGGTGTATTAACAGGTATTGGTTTAGCTAAATTAATATCAATATTCAATGGTACTCCTGTATCCATTAGTATTCCAGCCATGATATTATCCGTATTATTCTCTATGGCAATCGGAATTATTTTTGGATTGTTACCTAGCTATAAAGCTGCAAATCTAGATCCAATTGAAGCTTTAAGACATGAATAAAAAACCGCGTTTAAAAAGCGCGGTTTTCTCTGCGGCTATAAGCCTTTACTGCCAGCTCGCGTCTCAAGGCGCTGCTTTCACTTCGTTCAAGCTATCGCTTTTGACTCTCGCCAGCCTTCAAAGGGCTTAATTTTTTACTATTTCTTTCTTTTTGCTTTTTCTTGTTTATACGCCTGTTGCTCTGCTTCTGAGAATGGATTTGCGTACTCTTTTACACTCATTTTATCCATTGCTATATCGTGCATTTCCTGCTCTCGAATATATTTTGCAACTGTCGCATCATTCAACCCTACAGTACTTACATAATATCCTTCACTCCAAAAATGTCTGTTTCCAAACTTATATTTCAGATTTGCATGTCTGTCAAACATCATTAATGCTGACTTCCCTTTCAGATATCCCATAAATGCTGATACAGATAATGATGGAGGTATCATAACCAGCATGTGTACATGGTCTCTCATCAAATGTCCTTCTATTATTTCTACATGCTTGTATCTACATAATTCTCTCAATATTTCACCTAAATCTTTTCGATATTGATTGTATATCACTTTTCGTCTATACTTTGGAGTGAAAATGATGTGATACTTACACATCCATTTTGTATGTGCTAAAGAGTTTGCTTTATTAGCCATTATAATCACCATTCTTTCTTATTTTGATAGCTTGAACACCTTCATTATAGAAAGAATGGTGATTATTTTGTATAACTTTATTTGACACCACCCGCATAGCAGGTGGTTTTGTTGTTTCGTACTTCGTACTCAACTGGCTAAAGCCAAAAGTGTAAACAATCTTATCCTTTCTTGGTGAATAATATCCTTTAGCTCCAGTCATAAAACTAAGATCTTCAGTTTCTGTTTTAAATTCAATTGGTATTGTACATACAGACTGAATAGTTTGAATAATTGCTTTCACTTCATTACTAGAACCTGTCAAATCATGCACTAAAGATGGAAGAGGATCTCCTGAAGTTTGTGAAATATCAAAGACAGTCGTTGTCTTAAAATGCGTCAGATTAACTGCACGCATTTCCTGAATCGGATTTCCAGACTCACCTAAAATCACATTTCCATTCCCATCATGTTTATTCATTAATCTATCTTCTTTTGTTGTAACTGAAGCTAGAATCATTAAGCCTTTTTCACCCTTATTTACATGACGATTAAAATTTGTCTGCCAGGCACGATAACCTGCTACTAAACTAGCCTCCGGCTTCTGCGACAATATTAATAATGTGTTATTCAAGGAATAACTATGAAACTTACTTAAACAGGGTAGATACTGTTTAAAAGATTCAGAAGAATAAACATCCTTTACTCCTTGCTCAATCATTGAAAAGCCTGTTTAGTTTTCTCATCTTGAGATTTAAATTCTGCCATCACATCACCATCCTTTCTAAATCAGGCAAAAAGAAAAGCACTACCAAAAGGTAATGCTATATTAAATCAATTATGAGTTTCCATTATAATACGTTAACCAATTTATTTAATTATTTTGATACCATTAATAATCATGATATTTCATTTCCTTCATCATCAAAAGTAATATATCTCCACACAAACCCTCCTGCATGTTTTTGTTTTCCATTTGCTGCATCTCTAATACTTTTACTGTTGATACCTGTCTTATCAATAGCATCTTTTAGCATGTTGTATTCAGCAAGTAAATTTCCTTCATCATCATATTGCCTAAGTTTTCTCTTGGAATTACGTTTTTTTTCTGCTCTTTTATTCTCTTTTTGTTCTTCTTTTTTTTGCTTGAACGGTTGTATTGTTTTAACCCCACTACATTCAGACACGGATTTTTTCATTAATTTTTCCTTTTTTAGCTCTAACAATTTCTTTTGCGCTTCTTTTTCTGAAGTATGTTTATCAAATAAATCTATATAAAAGTCAAGCTTAGAATCATCGATATTTGTATTATGGGCTAGATAAATATCAAAATCTTCACCTAGAAATTTTCTTGTTTCATCTAACCATTTATACCCTTTTTTAAATGCATAAAGGATATAATCAGAAAATAGTTCCATATCTTTTGGATTAGTAAGTTTTATTCTAACAAACTCATCATTACAATCATTACACAAAGAATCTACATGAGTTAAATCTGAATTCGTACAATCCTCAAATTTTATATCTTTGTTTTTTGTAAATTTCTTATCAACAATCATATAGCTTAGTCTTCCACCATACTTAAACGCAAAAAAATTTAAATATATGTTACATCTAACAATTGACTGATGTTGAGAAAAACGGATGTTTTTTGTATCGAACCCTGCTTCTTTTATTATCTTTTGAACAACTGCACAAAATGCCATAATTTCATCACTAGGATTTTCAACTTTTCTATACCAAGATTTCACAGTATCGGCACCATAGCGTTCAGTCAAAGTTCTTGTATCAGCACCTTTTAAACGAGTCGTTACTGTGCATCCACCAATTTCAAAAGTATTAGTTATTTCATTTTCATAATAACATTTTTTCGTTAAAGACCGTTTGTCATTTGCTTTTAATAATTTAGCAAAAATCATCCCACAAGTCTCTGCATCATCTAATGCTCTATGCGCATTTTTATTATCTATCCCAAAAAAATCTGCAACTGTTTGTTGCTTGTAATTGCATAAATCTAATTTTTTCTTTGACAAAGTAAGTGTATCTATATATTTTAGATTTCCATTATATCCCAATCTTTCCAATGTATTCTTTAAAAATGAAATATCAAAACTCGCATTATGTGCTACCAACGGAACATCACCACTTATTGCATTTTTCATAAAATCTATAATTTCTAAATATGCTTGCTCTTCACTTGGTGCATTTAATAGCATTTCATCAGTTATATGATTTACTCTAGATGCACTTTTGGGAATATGATTAACAGAATGTATTAATGTACCATACTTATTACTTATTTGCCCATTTTGATATAACACAGCACCTATTTCAATAATTCTATCATTTGTACGATTTAAACCAGTTGTTTCAATGTCAAAAACAATATATTCATTTAAATATGATAAATAATCTTTAGTCACATTTTCATAAGTAACAAGCGAATTTTTTTCACCTATAATTTCATTTTGTTCTCTTATTAATTTTTTTAAAAAATTATCAAATAATCCCATACTTAAAGTCTCCATCTATAATTAATAGCTAATAACATTATAGGATCTTTTATAGATTATATCCATATATGTTTGTATTCAATTATTTTATAAAGTCTCCTGTTTTTTCAAAATGAAGTAATAATTTATTCAGCAAAATTACCTTGCCAGAACCATTTATATGCACGATTTGCTATGATTTTTGTTTCAGCTAGATCAAGACCGCCACCAACGATTGCACCAACTCCAGGAATCATTTTCCCAAGATTTACAACTCCTGTTGTTCCAAATTTAGTAATAAATCTAAATCCTACTTTTTGATTAATCTTTGTCAAAACCTTTCCTGGTATTTTTTTTATAACACCATTTGCCAATTTAATACCTACTTTTATACCTGCTTGCTTTAACGCATTATTTAAAGCAACTCCAGCCAAACATGCATACACAAAGGTTTGCGTTTGATCACTATTTAATTCGTAACCTGCCATATATGCAGTGCATGCTATCATTCGCATTTGCACATATATGACACTACTAATATTTGCAGGTATAGCAATTGGCATAACTATAAATCCCCCAAAGCCTGTGACAAATCCAGATGTTGTACATTTTACTATTTGATTATTTAACATCGCCTTGCATGCTTCTTCTTTTGTTGGATATTTATTTAAGTAATCATTAGCCATTTCTTCGACACTAGGACTAACCATTGACACTCCGTTTAAACACTTTTCATAGCATGAATCTAACAAATTCATCACATCTTCTTGCTTTATCATTTTTGATTTTTCCATAGACTCTCTCCAAAAACTTCATCTATATATAATTTTTAAATATATGTTAATAAGTTATTTTAATTATTGTAGATAATATTAATATCACCTGCAAGCCAATCATAACATATAACAATAATTATTATGCAAAAAAAGATTTATCTATGAAATTTATTGATAGATTGTACAAAATTAATAAACTCAAGCATTATTTGATGTATCAACCAATTTAGCTAGAATTACAATTCTCTTATTGTTACCTCTTGTATCACAAGTAACCAAAGTCATTAATCGATCTTCTTTATTTGTTGAAACACCAGGCTTATACAATCCTCTATTAATGGAATCTGATATAAATGCATTAAATGAACTTGTTGAATCCCATTCTGTTTGTGTAAATTCTAAAGAATCATTCAAGTCATTTAAATCAACATTCATTACTCCAAAAATCTGATATGTTCTAGTTTCATCTTCAGTAATAAACTTAAATGTATCATGCTTTTTATAATAGTTCTGATCCGTATAACTCATTAAAGGTGTAAAAATAATGTTATCCCATTTACTAGAATGGCCATAGATCACAACATTTTTTGAATCTATATTTCCATCTGCCGATGCAAATGGTATTCCGGCCTTCGCATATTCTTTGTTGATATTTTTACGAACGTAATAATCATTATTTGGAGCTTGTACAATTAGTGGGTTCTGTCATTATTCTATTCCCGATTTTTGGTAAATATTCATTTTTCGATAATAGAATGATCCTTTTAATTTCTAATAGTGTGAACATCATGTTGCTCACTTGATTAAAGAAAAGCACTAGCTGAAGTGCTAATGCTTATCGAAGCTCAGGTAAACCTAAACTGTTAATTGCTTTTATAATGATAGACCAGGTTGTTTCATCACAAATATCTAAATCATCATAGTTTTCATTCCATTCTTTAATGTAGGATATATATTATGGATAAACTTCTTATATTCCTTTTCAGTTAAATCAATACTTGTTTCGCATTCTAAAGTACCAATAGAATCTGAATAAGAATCAACAAACCGATCTTTAATCTTTTTTACAACAATCTTTTGATATCCTTCATAAAAACCACCCATTTCAGATTCAACTGAAGTAGTAGAAGTTTCATCAATAGGTAAAAATGAATAACAAACATCTTTATGACAATGAAAACAATATCGCCTTGGAGGTGGCATCTTTTTACCACGTACTAAATAAATTTTATGATTATCTATATCTTTTTGAAGTTGAGTAGTCATTTTTGGAATTCCATAAACAATTTTTTGCCGTTTCATGACCACAATGAGGACAACGTATATGTGTCAAATAAAATCACTTCTTTCTAGGAAACTATTTAATTTTCCAATATCCGCTAAATCCATGTCCCACATATTCAATTTGATCATTTTCTTTAATGAGGCGTCGAACTGTTCTTAAACTGACACCTAATTTTTCGGCCATGATTTTTGCACTGATTTTATTGTTTTCTTCAATCATATTCATTATTAGTGTATCAAAATCTTGAGTGCCATCTTGAGTGCCATCTTGAGTGCCATCTTGAGTGCCACGATAATTTAAATTTGGCATAATAACAGTAAATTGGTATCTATCGGATCTGAAATAGGGTTTCTTTTCATCAGTATAGTTCACTTGAAAAGCATAATTATCTAAGATTTTTGCAAATCCACTGCCTTTACGTTCCATATATCCAAGCCGATTAAATACATCTGCTAATACTGGATTTCTTCGAGTGGATGGTACTGTTACGGGATCTCTTTCTTGGATGTTAGAGCCATCTGGCATGCCACCTGGAGAATAAATTTCCAAACGATCATCATACATATCAATGTGAACTTCACTGCCATTTATCAAATAATCTCTATGAACTATGGCATTAACTAGTGCTTCGTGGTAACTACGTTCCACATATTCTGGCATTTCTTCTCTAGAATTTGCTGTCTTTTTCCACATCATTTTGGCATTTCTTTTAATGAAGGCTTCACCATTGTCTATTAAAGAAATAACACTGCCTTCATATTCAGCATCATCTAATGCATCGAAAGTACCTCCGCTTTTATTCAACCCATTCCAACGTGTACAAAAGATTCTCGAATAGCGAATTGGACTTTCATCCGCAATTAAAGCACCTGCATTTGTAAGATAACCATCTTCGGTTGCTAGTCCAAATGAAACAAGATCTTTTTCGTCAAAACTATTGCCTGTCCATTTTTTATATCTTTCTCTGAGTTTAGAAAAGGCATAATCTTCAACTTTATACATTGAATTTTGAGAATCAAATGTTGTGTTGCGCCCTCTTAAAACAAGGCGTTTTAATTCGATAGGAGACGCTTTTGCACTTTCATTACCAATACGAACATAAGCTTCAAGTAATCCGTCTCCTGAATAATAGTAAGGTGTTTCTTCTCCTTTGAATACCTGAACAATTAAAAGAACATTTCCATCTTCAGTATGAAAAGAAATTTTAAACTCTGGAATCGGATTTAATCTTGTTTTAATGATTTCGCTGATAAGTTCAGCATCTTTATCCGGAGTTTCTAAACCAACGATTTGATTATCATCTGAAATTCCAAAGATTAAGAAACCTCCTAAAGTATTCGCAAAAGCACTGATGCTTTTACACCAGCTTTTAGGTTTTTTAACTTCTAATTTTAACTTTTTATCATATTCTGTTGTTTCACCAATTATATTTTTAATTTCCAAGATATCCACCAACCTTTATAAAAATTATGACATAGAATTCTTTTAACAATCAAAAAAATACTATAAAGCAATCAAAATTTCATAGTAAGAAAGTAAATATTATTGCTACGTGTAGCTTTTTGCTTGTTCCATCCAATAAGAACGAATTCTTTCTATCATACCAATACAATCATTTTGCGCAGTAGTTGCATTATATTTTTTCATATCACTGAAAGTATGTCCGCACGGTACAAGATCATTATCTACATAACCGCCACTAACCCCAACAAGCCATGAAGTAAACACACTTCTCTTAAATTTAAAAATATAATAATGCATCTCATACAATTCAAATTTTTTAACAAATTCAATTTTAGATGGCTTTTTACCTAATTCTTGCGAATCTGATAACCATTCCACCATATTCATTTGAGCCACTTCTTGTTGTTTAATGTTCATTATTTTATCAATCCATTCATCCACAAACTGGAATTTGTCAGTCTAAAATCAGGACTCCTGAGCAATCGGACATTTGTGTAAATGAAAGATCCGGAAATTCTTTTCTCAGTTCTTCAACGACAAAGTAGATTTCATCATTATCCCATGTGTCTCTTGCCTTCAATTTACACTGTTCTAAATCCTTTCGTGTTTCAAAGGCAACATCACCAATTATAATTTTACCATTTTCCTTCAAGTAGTTACGCAAGTCTAAAAGGAAGTCATTCTTTTGTGCATCCGTCAAATGATGCAAAGAGTATGTCGCAACAATATAATCATATCGAAAGTTACGCAACGGTTCGACAAGCCCTTTTGAAAAGTCCCCCTGATATAAATGTGCATTGGGCATTTTCTCAGATGCCAACTCAATCATCCTAGATGAAAAGTCCTGTCCATATATGGAACATCCTTGCTCATATAGCTTTGTTGTTAATGTACCTGTCCCGAACCCAATATCCAAAACAATAGCATTTTCAGTTTTCATTATAGTCTGAAAAATGAATCCAAGTACCTTTTTGTAACCAGCAAAAGGATATGTGTTTTTCTCATCAGAAATGCCGACAGTTTTGTCGTAACCATCTGCCCAAAGATCAAACTCTTTTTTATCTAGCATATTTACTCCCTCCATAACTTCTAATTTAACTTTGCATCAACTTAATTGCCTCATCAACAGATACACATGTAGCAAATCTCTTTGGCCACATCATATCATTGTAATATTTATAGGTTTCTTCTCCAGACATATAGTCGTTATCAAACGTTGAATTTGCCTCTTGTGGAACAATTACTTTATATCCTCTTTCAAAAGCAGATTTCACAGTTGCATCTATACAGAAATTTGTCTGTAACCCAACTATCATTAATGTATTTTCATCTTTAACATAATCTGTAAAATCTTTATTTCCGAAACAACTATTGATATTTTTTGTAAATATCTTTTCATCTTCCCTTGGATGCACCTGTTCTGCAATCTCGAATTCTTCATCGCCGATTGAAAATCCCGTTCCTGGTCCATCATCATGCTGAAAATAGATAACCTCTATTTGATTATCTCTAGCTGCTTGTATAATTCTTGAAGTATTATCAATAAATTCATCAAAATTAAAAAGTCTGCTATCTGTTATTCCTTTTTGTATATCTATCACAAGTAATTTCATTCGTTTCTCCTTTACACATAAAAATTCCGATTTATCTTGCTAAATAATATCATACACCTTAGTTTTTAAACAGTTACTATATTAACCAATTTAGCTAGAATTACAATTCTCTTATTGTTATCTCTTGTGTCACAAGTAACCAAAGTCATTAATCGATCTTCTTTATTTACTGAAACACCAGTTTTATACAATCCCCTATTAATGGAATCTGATATAAATGCATTAAATGAATTTGTTGAATCCCATCCTGTTTGAGTAAATTCTAAAGAATCATTCAAGTCATTTAAATCAATATTCATCACTCCAAAAATCTGATATATTCTAGTTTCATCTTCTGTAATGAATTTAAATGTATCATGCTTTTTATAATAGTTCTGATCTATATAACTCATCAAAGGTGTAAAAATAATGTTATCCCATTTACTAGAATGACCATAGATTACAACATTTTTTGAATCTATATTTCCATCTGCCGATACAAATGGTATTCCGGCATTGGCATATTCTTTATTGATATTTTTACGAACGTAATAATCATTATTTGGAGCTTGTACAATCGGCTCATAAATAATTCGATCATCAAATTCTAAAATACCCACAACATCTTTATTTGTTTTTTTCAACAAAGATAAAGAAAGCTCCTTTTCAGAAGCTTCCTCATTCTCTTTATTTGATTCTTTTTTAGTCGTTTTTGTTTCTACATAATAATCCGAATAGTCATAAGATTTCTTTGCAGTAACCTGATTGTAGATAACTCCACCAATCAATCCCACTACAACTAGTGCAGCTGCTATTTTTATTCTTTTATGTTTCATACTATTTATACCCCTGTATTTGGAACAACGATACGTGCATTTTCAAAATAATAAATAATTGTATCGGTTTCCTCATCCGCCTCTACTTTATAAGCTTTAGATTTATCAGCTAATTGATAAGAAGTTGGAGCTTTGATTTCCTTAAATTCATATTCATGACCATAAATTGCATCAGAAAGCACTGCTTTACCGTCTTTTACAATATGCTTTGTTACCTTGTCATCTCCAACTTTTCTAGAATAATAAGTACCATCATCAATATCTAAAACAATCTGTTTGTTTTCATCTGTTTTTACTGTCTTGATAACTTTAGAAAAGTCTTCTTTTTTAGAGATTTCATACTCTTCATCTTTTTCTTCTCCAGTAATCATCAATTGACCACTTGCTAAAGTAGTAACATAAGCATCTGCTGTCTTATCATATACTTCAAAAATTGCTCCATTCAAGAAATGATCATGATGATCTTTATCCACTTTATTGACATCCAATTCTAAACGACGTTTTTCATTATAAAGATCCATTGAAACTGTTACAGTAGGTTTAGTTGTATCTGCATCATAATCGAAAATAAAGTCATGCTTTTCTTCATCCAATTTAAAGCCTACATTTGTTTCCAATTCCTTAACATAATATTCGCCTGTTGGAAGATCCAACTGTTCAATGTTCTTACCATCTTCATCAATCGTTAATGTTCCAACCAATCCATCTGCAGGAATAATCACTTTGTCATTTAAAGTAATATCATTTTTAGAATATACACCAAAGACAACATCTTTATATGCATCCTTATCTTCATCTTCAAATGTTTTAGTAATCTGCAAATCTAATTTCTGTCTTTCATTTACATAAGACTGTTTGATTTCAACAACATCAATCATCTGACCTGCATATTCAATATCAAAACCATATGTGTTTCCATCTAACACAAAACCAGTTTGTGTTGCTGTTTCTTTAATAGAATATTTACCTAATTGAAGTAAAGCTGAAGTTGTTACACCATCCCCTGTTGTAAATGTATCAACTACATCTCCTTTGTGGAACCATACAGTTCCTTCTGGGGTTACAATATCTTCACGTGCTGTAATTTCATACGTAACACCTGATAAATATTTTTCTTTGTATTCAGGAGTATATAAAGTTCCATAATCTGTTTCAGATTCTTTTGCTCCTGACAACATCTCACCTGTCTTTTCCACATAGACCTGACCTTTTTGTGTTTTGTTATCAAAATTCATAAAAATTTCTGTGCTAGAACCATCTACATTGATTGGGATTTCTGTATCTTTTAATACATAGCCATGAGGTGCTTTGATCTCCACCAATTTATATTCACCATACTTTAATGGAGAAGGTAAATGTACAGATCCATCTTCATCCGTAGTCAATGTTGATACGACTTTACCTGTCGATTTTAAAATAATGTCAAATTTAAATCCTTCACCAGGCTTTTGAACATTGCTTTGGAATAATCCATATTTCTCTTTATCAATCGTTTTCGCAATTTCAATACGACCCTTAATAACCTGGTCTTTAACTGTCGTAGAGAATATACTAGGTGTATTATCACCTGAATATTTGAGTTCTACTGTATTACATGAACTATTAGTTAAATATCCTTCAGGAGAAGTAACCTCACATACATTCAAAGTTGTTCCAACTGGATATTTTTTTGATTTAGCTTTTGATCCATTTGTTGTGATGGTTTCAAGTACATTTCCACTTGTATCTTTAATCGCAAATGTAGCTCCATTAAATGTAGCATCCCCTTGAGTCTTAGTACCTGTTTGAGAATCCTGTTTTTCAACTTCAATATCTGCATGCATCAAATCGAAATTTAATTTAAAGTTTGGAGAAGGATCTCGCCTGGATGCTAAATAAATGACTCTTTGATAGCCAGCTGATCCATAAATGACATTCACATCACGTGCTGTAAAATTACGTGAAAAAGTAATACTCTTATCATAATTTTCAGATGTGATAGCTACTGTAAGATTGTTTCCATTTACAGAAGCACGAATCCCATTTGAATTTGTGATTGAGTAATTTGATAAAGTCCCTTTTGTGTCCGTCAAAGTGACAGGTGTATTCAATCCCATCTTGATTGTTTGATTATTGAATGACGGTCTGCCTTGAGGCTGAGCACGTAAATTGTTGATGACTGCTACCTCATTTGAAATATCATAAACGGTTGTTCCATCTGTATAGTAAGGCTGATACCAAGTTCCAGTCACTGCCTGCCAAATCATAACCTGAGTTGCGACATAGTATTTTTCTGTTTGATGACCAGAATAACTGTATCCGTAATAATTGATTCCCCAGATATTCTGACGCGTTTGTTCAGATAATTCATCCCATTTTGCAGTATCCTGATGATAATCCAAGCCTTCTGTAAAAAGCTGCATAGGTTCAATACAGAATACTGTCTTATCCCCAACATACAATTGCTGTACATAATCAAATCCATACTGATTGGCAATATGGATCATTGCATAAATACTGCCTGTTCCTGTTGTATCCGTTAATGAGATTCCATCAGACTGAGGCATCAAATCAGGAAATACATCTTCTGCATTTCCTAGTTCTACAATCGTATCTAAATCATTTTCATCTGTAGTCGTTTCTTCAGCATGTACCGGTAGAGTATTCATCAATGAATTGAGAATAACTAATGCTGTTAGAAAGAATTTACTACCTTTCTTCAATATGTTTTTCATATTCTTTTTCCTTTCCTTTAGGCTGTTGCAACAAAAAAAGCGAGAATTTTTCCTCGCTAAAATAATGTATTTCATTTAGATTAAGTTTTTTGATATCAAGTGATAAATATCTTTATGATCATAAGATAATATTTCTTCATTTCCATTGTTTAAATGAAATATTATTCATTCAATACTCTCCTTCTAAAATTAAAAGGCGATTACTCGCCTTTTAAGATGTTTAGCAGTTTTCTCTGCACTGGAACAAATTTTAGGTCTTTGTTCCGACCAATGGCATGGGTTTATAGTCTCCATACCGACTCTTCAGTTATAATATATCCTTTTTACTAATAAGATACAAATTAAATGATTTTTTCTCATAGACCTTTTTTATTGAATCAAACTTCCATTGCTCCAAAGGTTCAATCCGTAATAGGCAATACTATGATCATTTCGATACACAGGCTGCACTGAATAATTTGTTATTTCGGCATTTCCAATGTACATCACATCATTCAAATAGTATTCACCTGCTGATTCTGCTTCAGGCATAGAACCATACGTTGCATAATAGAAGTTACTATCTAAAATCACATCACAGGAAACATTTTGATTAACTCCTCCTGGACATGCATAACTTGGTTGCACTGTTTCTGGTGCAGGTGCTGGTTCAACAACAGTTTCTTCTTTTGAGGTGGTTTGTTGTACTGAATCATTCGTAGTAGAAGAATTGTTATTGCTAGAATCAATTACTTTTGTATCCGATTTCACATTACTCTTTGAAGTATCATTACTTTGAGCATCTTGTTTTTTTGTGCCAGAAGAAACACTCTCTTTTTTTGAATCACTTTTATTGGTTGTATTTTCTTCCTTAACCTGAATTTCATCTGTCTTTGATTTCTCTTTGTCAGCATCTTCATGTTTACTAACTTTTGATTTCTTCTTTTCAACACTCATTGTTTCTTGAGAAGACTTTTCCACAGCAGGAACAGAACCATCTTGATTTGATTTATATGCTACTCCTGCTTCAATCATCATCACAGTACTAATCACTGAAACAATTAACTTCTTCATTTGATTTACCTCCATTTGTATTTCTTAATAACATCTCTTTATTTAAAAATACTCAATATAAATTTTATTTACCAACATACAAATATTTATTCTTACTAGATAACAAACATTTTTTCTTTTTCGGTAGGTAATAAGATTCTTTCGGTAGGTAGGAGGGGTTTTAGGGGAGGTAAAAGTCACACCTCACCACGCAAAGACAAACTGCCCCTCCAACAGTTTGGAACAATCACAAGTACGAACAAGGCAATCTCTACATTCAATTATCGCTCTTGTTCTCGTGATCTTTTCTTTGCCCAGTTTTCCAGCAAGTGAATCATCAAATCCTTCTTTTTGCCGGGTGTGTACTCCTTGGGAAAATATTTATCAATTTCCTTCATTTGAAAAGATAGTTTCTCTCTTTGGTTTGGTTTTTCCTCAGAAAGCGTATCTTCAATGAAATCTGCAGTAAGCTCACCATCATGGCTCAATCGCTTGAATTCCTGACATTGAGCTAATGATGGAGTCCTTTGATTTTCAATGATCGCATTCACTAAATCAAATTGTTCCGATTCTGTTAAATATGACAATTCAACGGCTGGATTAAATGCAATTTTTATCTCATTCTCATTACGTCCATCGACCATTTCCTGCAATGGTTCAATAAGATAGGTTAAACGAATAAATCGTTTTATCTGATTCTTACTTATGCCTAATTGTTCAGCAAGTATCTCATTAGTTCTTGTTCCTGTTAGCTTCGGCCCAACTTGGGCCGAAGTTGGCTTATCATATTCAACATGAACATCATCAACATTAATATCCACTTTTTTACCTCGATGTTTCATGGCTTCTAAGCGCATTTTATAGGCATAACCTCTTTCACTAGGATAAATGTTTTCACGTTGAATATTGGAGTCGACCATTAAGATTGTTGCCTGATCATCGTCCAAATCTCGTATGATAGCATTCATTTCGGTTCTTCCTAGCTGTGACATGGCAAATTTACGCCTGTGACCAGATATCATTTCATAAGTTCCATCTGGTTTAGGTCGTACAAGTGCAGGCATCAACATATCGTTTTCTTTGATTGAATCAATCAACTTGGCCATATCTTCATCCATAGTTACATGAAATGGGTGCCCTTCAAAATCTTTAATTTTGTTTATAGGGATTGTCATTACCTTTTCGGTATTGGCTTCCTGTCTTTCTTCTTCTGTAGAAAATAAGGAGTCATAGCTTGGCAATCCTAAGTCTAATTTTGGCAAGTTTGCCACCTCCTTTTAAAATAAAGTGAGTTGTATATTCTTTTTTAATACATGATGATTCCATTCTTCAATCGCTTGACCTGATGTTGGCTCAGTTTTTGTTCTTTTAGAGCATAACGTACAAATAACATACTGGCCATAATAGCCATTGATTCTTTTACTGTTCCAATCAATTACTAAATGAGCAGTTGAATGACAAAATGGACATCGTTTGATTCTAGGCATCCAGCAATCTAAAAGATTCTACAACCACATTTGTGGAATAATTCTTTTTACCATTCTTCTCGTAAGAATTTGTTCGGATATTTCCTTCAATATGATAAGCTGTATCCTTTTCTCCTTTTCTACAGATGGCATTCGCAATTTCTCCAAATGCGATACAGTTAACGTAATCCGAATACGAACTATTACCGTCCCTTGTACAAATTAAACAAAACTTCACAAAAGAATTGCCCTTATCATTTTTAGTAACTTCAATATCTCTTGAGAGTTTTCCATTCAATAAAACATAATTGTTTGTCATTTACTTTTTCTCCTATCTATTTAATTCTTCTTTGTGCTTAACTTTTTGATTATTGATTAATTCCTTTGTAAGATTTGCATAAGCTAAAGCTACTTTAGAGTCTTTGGCATACGCATAGATACTCTTGCCGGAAATACTTGCTTCACTTGCCTTCGTTGCTTTTGGAATGATTGTATCAAACACACGAATATTCTTTCCGAAACTTTCTCGAATCGTTTCGATTGTACTCTTTGTTAGATTCGTGTTTAAATCCGCAAGCGTCATCACAATACCGGTGATTTTTAGATTACTATTAATCTTACGTTGAACTTTTCCTACCGTCTGTAATAACTTAGTCATTCCTTTTGCAGGAAGATACTGCGTCTGTACTGGTATCAGTACTTCATCAGCTGCTGATAAAGCATTAACCGTCAACATACCTAATGATGGTGGACAATCAATAAAGATGTAATCATATTGATTTCTCAATGGCTCAATACAATTACTTAAAGTCTGTTCTCTGTTGATTACACTCACTAGACGCATTTCAAAATCTGCTAATTCAATATTTGCCGGAATTAAATCCACGTGTTCTTCATGGTGTAAAATTAACGATTCATAATTAATATCATTGTCATTGATATAATCATCAAGCATAGATGAAACAGAGTGTTCCAATGAATCATTGTTTTTCCAACCAAGACAGCTTGTAAGATCGCCCTGAGGATCAAAATCCACAATCAATACATTGCATCCATTTCGAGCCAAACCAATGGCCACATTCTCTGTAGTTGTAGTTTTGCCTACACCACCTTTTTGATTTGTGACTGCGATTACTTTACATTTTGGCATAATAAAAACTCCTTTCTCATATACCAGGATTTCCTGGCTATGTAAAAGGAGTTTGCTCATATTGTCTTGTTTTATGCTTCTATACGCTTATGTTTGGCCACTCATCAAGTGTTCTTAAAAGATGCACATTAGCTGAGAGCCTATTTTTATTAGCTGGAAGCAGTCAAAATATTTGAATCAAGCTAATTTCTATTGTCTGAGAAAGCAGTAAAAATCATCCAATTTCTGATAAGAAAAAAGCGACAAAATCAACAGACTCTATCGCTTAGTTACATGGATTACAAAGTATTGAAAACCCTTTGTTTAATAAATAAATGGTGCCCCCGAAAGGAGTCGAACCTTCGACCTGCGGTTTAGGAAACTGGCCTCCTGCTTAGGAGCTGACCCTGTATTTTGTCCGCTTGATATCGTGAAGTGTTAATTGTGCCGTAAATACGGCATTTTTAGCACTTTTTTGATTCTTCATTTTTGTCCGTTTTGTGCTAATAAATGGGTTCGAATGATGGTTCGGATGACGTCATCCGAACCCCTCTAATTAGCAAAAAAGTTCGAATTAGCACAGGTCGGTCGAACACTTTTCCCCCATTTTTGGGTGCCCCCGACATGCATTCGAACCCTATGGCACAGGGCCCGAAAAAATTTGGCGTCCCCGACAGAATCCGAACCGTTCGGATGCTCTCTTGAATGCCTACTAGACTCAAAATACAGTATTTACATAGTCTAAACACCTGACTATGAAGAAAGATTATTACAGTTTTGATGAATAAAGCTTACTATGCTATAGTTTCTTTAAAGAAACTCTTTATTAAAATCATTCAAATATAAAAAGATTGGAGAAAACATGAACAATGAAATTATTAAATTTGTAAATGGTGATTTACAGCTGGATGTTACAGTATCACCAGATAATGAAACAGTATGGTTAAATCGTAATCAACTTGCACAATTATTTGACAGAGACGTTAAAACCATTGGTAAGCATATTAACAATGCTTTAAAAGAAGAATTAGATGATTCAACTGTCGCAAAATTTGCGACAGTTCAAACTGAAGGAAACAGAAAAATACAAAGATCTATTGAATACTATAATTTGGATATGATTATTTCCGTGGGATATCGTGTGAAATCTCAAAATGGTGTTATCTTTCGAAAATGGGCCACTTCTATATTAAAAGACTACATGATGAAGGGATATGCAATAAATGAAAAAAGGATTGAGGTACTAAATAAAACTGTTTCAATTCAATCCAGAATGTTAGCTTCTACTTTAGGTATTGAGGAAAAAGAAGTTTTGAATGTCATTGAAGCCTATTCAAATGCACTATCATTACTTGATGATTATGATCATGGGTGTATTTCTAAACCAAAAGGTAAAGACTCTATTTACCAATTAACCTATGAAGAGTGCAGAACTCTTATTGATTCTATGAAATATGGTGGATTTTCTGATGTATTTGGTGTTGAAAAAGAACCAGGCAAATTGAATGGAATTATTGCAGCTGTATATCAAAATGTATTTGGACAAGAAATCTATCCAAGCATTGAAGAAAAGGCAGCTAATCTACTGTACTTTCTAGTCAAAGATCATCCTTTTGTAGATGGATGCAAACGAATTGGCGCTTCCATTTTTCTTGAATTTTTGAATAAGAATCAACATTTAATCATTGATGGAAAACAAATCATTTCAGATAGCGCCTTAGTTGCTATTACATTAATGATTGCCGAATCTAGACCAGAGGAAAAAGAAACAATGGTCAAGCTAGTTATGAATTTCTTAAAAGCTTAATCTATGCTCTTTATTCCCTGCTCCTTTTACATAGCCAACAAATGGTTGGTTGTGGGAAAGGAGTTTTTTTATGTGTAAATGTAAAGTAATCGCAGTCACGAATCAAAAAGGTGGCGTTGGTAAAACAACAACAACAGAGAATGTAGCAATTGGTTTATCTCGACAGGGATTTGATGTATTAATTGTAGATTTTGATCCACAGGGTGATTTAACATGTTGTTTAGGTTGGAAAAACAATGATGCACTCGAACATTCTGTATCTTCTATGCTAGATGATTATATAAATGACAATGATATTGATTATGATTCTTTGATTTTGCATCATGAAGAAGATGTAGATCTGATTCCGGCAAACATTGAATTGGCCGATTTTGAAATGCGTTTAGTCAGTGTCATTAACCGAGAACAGACTTTAAGTAATTGTATTGAGCCATTAAGAGATAAATACGATTACATCTTTATTGATTGTCCACCTTCTCTTGGTATGCTTACCGTCAATGCGTTGTCTGCTGCAGATAAAGTATTAATACCAGTACAAACACAGTATTTACCAGCTAAAGGAATGACGAAATTGTTACAGACGGTCAATAAAGTGCAGCGTAAGATCAATAGTAATTTGAAGATTACAGGAATTGTAATGACACTTGCAGATCTAAATACCAACATTACCAAAAGCACGATTGATACGATACGAGAAAGCTTTGGAAAGAACATCCGTGTATTTGATACGATCATTCCAAAAGCTACGAAAGCCAGTGAAGCATCTATTTCCGGTAAAAGTATCTATGCATATGCCAAAGATTCAAAAGTGGCTGTTGCTTATGATAATCTGACAAAAGAATTGATAAAAAATCCAAAAGTAAAACATAAAGATGAAATGAGTCTTTAGGAGAATTGAAATGAAAAACAATCATGTGGAATTATTTGGAACTTTGACAAGAGATATTGAAGTATCCAAGAATGGAAAAGGAAATAATTTTGTAAAGTTCTCTTTAGCTTGTTTAAGAGATGGAAAGAAACCATGGACAGATTATATTAACTGTATTGCCTTTGGTGATATGGCAAATGATATCTGTAAGCATGGTGATAAAGATACAGGATTTTGTATTGTTGGAAATCTTCGTACAAGCTCTTATGAAAAAGATGGTAAAAAACAGTATTCAACCAATGTCGTTGTTGAGTCTTTTGAATTGTTAAATGACTAGAATTAAACGATGTCCCTATTGTCATGGTGCAGCACATTTGTTGATTGACTGGGACAGTAAACGAATCAATGGCTATTATGGTCAATATGTTACATGTACTTTGTGTTCTGCCAGGGCACAGACTAGACAAACTTCTGATCAAGCTATTGATGAATGGAACAATCAAGCAATGAAAAACACGATACAACTTACTCTATTTTAAAGGAGGTGGCACATTTGCCAAAACTAGATTTAGGATTGCCTAGCTATGATTCCCTTTTTTCTACGGAAGAAGAAAGACAAGAAGCTAATAGCGAAAAAGTAATGGCGATTCCTATAGATAAGATTACAGATTTTAAAGAACATCCCTTCCATGTCACGATGGATGAGGATATGGCAAAGCTTATTGATTCGATTAAAGAAAACGATATGCTGATGCCTGCATTAGTTCGTCCCAAAAAAGATGGAACGTATGAAATGATTTCCGGTCACAGGCGTAAATTTGCCTTGTCACAGCTAGGAAAAAAGGAAATGAATGTAATTATCCGTGATTTGGATGATGACCAGGCAACAATCTTAATGGTCGACTCCAATATTCAACGAGAAAACATTTATCCTAGCGAACGTGGTTATGCCTACAAAATGCGATTGGAAGCCATGAAACATCAAGGAAAACGAATTGAAGAAATACCAGATGATGAATTAGGAATTGAATATAAGACAACTTCGGGTCAAGTTGGCCCGAAGTCAGATGAAGAAAATCGTTCTGATTATGCATTGGCTGAGCAAGTTGGAATTAGCAGGAAACAAATTCAACGATTTATTCGCTTAACCTATCTGATTGAACCATTACAGGAAATGGTAGATGGACGACATGAAAATGAAATCAAGATTGCATTTAATCCGGCTGTTGAACTTTCATATTTAACAGAATCCGAACAGTATGATTTAGCCAATGCGATTGTTGAAAATCAAAGGACACCGTCACTTGCTCAATGTCAGGAATTCAAGCGGTTGAGTCATGATGGCGAGCTAACTACAGAATTCATTGAAGATACTTTATCGGAAGAAAAACCAAATCAAAGAGAAAAGTTATCTTTTCAAATGAAGGAAATCGATAAATATTTTCCCAAGGACTTCACACCAGGCAAGAAAAAGGATCTTATGATTCACTTGCTAGAAAACTGGGCAAAGAAAAGATCACGAGAACAAGAACGGTAGTTGAATGTGCAACGGCTTTTTTTCTACTTGTGATTGTTTCCAAACTGTTGGAAGGGCAGTTTGTCTTCGCATCAGGACGTGTGACTGTGACCTCCCCTAAAACCCCTCCTACCTACCGAAAGAATCTTTATTACCTACCGAAAAAGAAAAAATGTTGTTATTGAGTAAGTAGTAGAAATATTTGTATCTAGGTAATTATTTAGAAGAACTTGTATTTTAAAGATAGTAGAAATTATCAGTGAATATAATTGGAGGTTAAGTCAATGAAGACAAAGTTAATTGCGTTCTGTGTTTCAAGTGTACTTATTGGTACTGGAATTGTTTTCAACATGAACCAGGATGTATCTGTTCCAACAGTGGAAAAGTTTATGGAAGATACTTCTTTAAGTGTTAGTAAACATGAAGCTATAGTTAGTGAACATGAAAATGTTGGCAAAGATGAGAAAACAGGCGCTGGAGATACAATGAAGAAACCTGAATCCAAGGAAGAAAAACAGAAAGAAAAAGTTACGGGCAAAAGTGAATTCAAAACAACAAGTGTTTCTTCGGAAGGTAAAAGGCAAAATTCCAAGAAAGAAAGTTCTACTAAGAGTTCTTCTGGTTCAGGCCAAAAATCTTCAACTTCAAACAGTTCCAATACATCAGATAAATCAAAAAAAGATGTTGTAAGTCAACCTATTGAAAAGCCTACTGAATCCAAACAAGAACCTGTAGTAGAATCTACACCTACTCCAGAACTAGCAAAGCCATGTTATGCTTGTCCTGGTGGAGTCAATCCAGATGTAAGTTGTGATGTGATTATGGATACGAACTTTTACTATGCAACTTATAGTTCACAGGCTGAAGCAGAGGTGGGCGGAATGTATTACCTGGATGAAGTAATGTACATCGGTGATATTGAAATTACAAACTATTCTGTTCAACCAGTATATCGAAATGATCACAGCATTGCTTATTATGGATTAAATCTTTGGAGCAATGGAAGTTTGATTCAATAAAAAAGGTTTATAAGAAAACTCATTTAAATTGTATCTTATTAGTAAAAATGATATATTATAAATGAAGAGTCGGTATGGAGACTATAAACCCATACCATTGGTCGGAACAAAGACCTAAAACTTGTTCCAGTGCAGAGAAAACTGCTAAACATCTTAAAAGGCGAGCAATCGCCTTTTAATTTTAGAAAGAGAGAATTGTATGAATAATATTTCATTTAAACAAAGGGTATGTCAATCAATAATTGATCAATCAAAAATATATAAAAAAATCTTTATTGATCGGCAATACCTAATTTGTTCGAAATGTTTTACGAATCGCAAATACTATATTTTAGTTGCAAACAAGGATAACTACTTGCATTTAGTAGGCGTTCATACAACTCTAACTCCTTCTGAATTTTTTGAAAAATGTTTTAATGATACTCTTACTGAAAATGATTTTGATTTTTCAAAAAAGAATCAAAGTGAAAAAAGTGTAAAAGGTTCGGTTAGAAGAAAAATATCAGCTTTAGAAAACATAAATAATTTTTTTGCACAAGAGCTATATATCGAAGAAGGGTTTCGCAAAAATAAAGTCAGTTGTGTAATTGCTACATCGGACAATAAAATAACAATTGGTTTTTCTGAAGGAATTTATTCAAGACCCAAAACACTTCTTAAAGGTAATATGCTTAATATGAGTACCAATCAAATTGACTTAATACTATCTAAAGAAAAAAAGGATAAAACATTTAATAAAATAGAATATGGAAATGAGCAAATATTATCTTATTATCATAAAGATATTTATCACTTGATATCAAAAAACTTAATCTAAATGAAATACATTATTTTAGCGAGGAAAAATTCTCGCTTTTTTGTTGCAACAACCTAAATGAAAGGAAAAAGAAGATGAAAAATATATTAAAGAAAGGCAGCAAGTTCTTTCTTTCTGCACTAGTGATATTGAATTCATTTATGAATATAATCACAGTACATGCAGAAGAAACTACTACAGAAAATGATTTAGATACAATTACAGAATTAGGCTATTTGGAAGATGTATTTCCGGATCAAATCATAAATGAAAATGATACGATGATGACCGATACAACTTCCTGTGGGACACGATATGCCATGATTTATATCGAAAACCAGTACGGATTTGATTATATCTCACATTTATATGTTGGTGATAAAACCGTATTTTGTATTGAGCCGATGCAATTGTTTATAGCTGGTAATGATTATGTTCCAGATAGTGCCAAATGGGATGAACTAAGTGAAAGCCAAAGACAAGCTATTTGGGAAATCAATTATTATGGTTATTCTTATCCAGGACATGAAAGTGAAAACTATTATGTAGCTACTCAAATCATGATCTGGCAAGTTGTTACTGGCAATTGGTATCAACCGTACTATATGGATGGAACGACAACATATGATATTTCAAATGAAATGAATGAAATTAACAACTTAAGAAGTACACCTCAAGGAAGACCTTCATTCAATAACCAAACAATCAAAATGGGACTAAATACTCCAGTTACTTTAACAGATTCAAAAGGAACATTAAGCAATTATTCTATTACAAGTGGAAATGGTGTTAATGCTTCTGTAAATGGAAATGATTTAACGGTATCCATCACTTCAGAAAACTATGATAAAACACTTACCTTCTCAAGAAACTTTGGAGCAAGAGACGTCAATATTATTTATGGAAGTGGAGGTTATCAGCGTGTTATTTATCTGGCAAGCAGAAGAGATCCTTCTCCTAATTTCAAATTAAATTTTGAATTGCTATATGCTGATATCGAAGTTGAAAAGCAAGATGCAGAAACTGGAACATCTACGCAAGGTGATGCAACTTTCAATGGAGCAACATTTGCCATCAAAGATTCAAGTGGAAATACTTTAGAAACAATTACGACAAATGGTTCAAAAGCTAAATCTAAAAAATATCCAGTGGGAACAACTTTGAATGTATGTGAGGTCACTTCTCCAGAAGGATATTTAACAAACAGTTCTTGTAATAGTGTTGAACTCAAATATTCAGGTAATAATACTCCTTCAACTTTTTCTACAACAATCAAAGATCAGGTTATTAAAGGTCGTATTGAAATTGCCAAGACAATCGATAAAGAGAAATATGGATTATTCCAGTCGAATGTTCAAAAGCCTGGTAAAGGATTTAAGTTTGATATTATCCTAAAATCAAGTGGCAAAGTTGTATCTACACTAACAACGGATGAAGATGGTCGAGCAATCAGTGATTATCTTCCTTATGGAACATATATCGTCAAAGAACATGAAACAACTGGCTATGATATTTTAAAACCATTTGAAGTAAAGATTGATAAAGATCAAAAGACCTATTTTTACAATATCTATAACGATACAATCAAAGCCGAATTAACCATCTATAAAACGGACAGTGAAACAGGTAAACGTATTCCTGCTGCTGGTGTTGAATTCAAAATCAAAGATGCAGATGGAAACTATGTAACTCAGACTGTGACATATCCTAAAAAATATACAACAGATGTATTTAAAACCGATGAGGATGGTTCTGTTCACTTACCTGCTCCTTTAAAATATGGAGAATATAAATTGGTTGAAATCAAAGCACCACATGGTTACGTATTAAAAGATACGGAAATTCCAATCAATGTAGATGGATCAAGTACAGAAATTTTTATGAACTTTGACAACAAAACACAAAAAGGACAGTTCTATGTTGAAAAGAGTGGTGAAATGTTGTCAGGAGCTAAAGAATCCGAAACAGATTATGGAACACTTTATTCACCAGTCTATAAAGAAAAATATCTATCTGGTGTTACGTATGAAATCACAGCACGTGAAGATATCGTTACTCCAGAAGGAACAGTATGGTTCCACAAAGGAGATGTTGTAGATACATTTACTACAGGTGATGGTGTTACAACTTCATCATTGCTTCAGTTAGGTAAATATTCTATTAAAGAAACCACAACACAGACTGGATATGTATTAGATGAAAACAGCTATAACTTTGATATTGAATATGCGGGTCAGATGATCGATGTAGTCGAAATCAAACAGTCTTATGTCAACGAAAGACAAAAGTTGGATTTACAGATCACTAAGACATTTGAAGATGAAGATAAAGAAGCCTACAAAGATGTTGTCTTTGGTGTTTATTCTAAAAAGGATATTACTGTAGATGATAAAGTCATCATTCCTGCTGATGGACTAGTTGGCACATTAACGATTGATAAAGATGGTAAAAATGTTGAACATTTAGATCTTCCTACAGGTGATTATTACGTTAAAGAACTTGAAACAAATGTAGGCTTTAAATTAGATGAAGAAAAACATGATTTCACATTCAACTATGATGAAGATACAACAAAATCAACTGTTATCGTTCCTATGGAATTGCACAATGAAAAACGTCGTATTGAACTAGATGTCAACAAGGTGGATAAAGATCATCATGATCATTTCTTAAATGGAGCCATTTTTGAAGTCTATGATAAGACAGCTAAATCTTTTGTCACTACCCTTGCATCTGGTCAGTTAATGATCGTTGGTGATGATGCTAATGAAGAATACGAAATCTCTAAGGATGAAGATTTCAAAAAGATCATCAAGACAGTTAAAACGGATGAAAATAAACAAATCATCTTAGATGTAGATGATGGAATTTATTATTCTCGTAAAGTTGGTGATGACAAGGTTAGTAAACATGTGATCAAAGATGGAAAAGCAGTATTAGCGGATGCCATTTACGGTCATGAATATGAGTTCAAGGAAATCAAAGCGCCTACTTCTTATCAGTTAGCCGATAAATCCAAAGCTTATAAAGTTGAAGGTGATAAGGATACGGATACAATCATTTATTATTTTGAAAATACACGTATCGTTGTTCCAAATACAGGGGTATAAATAGTATGAAACATAAGAAAATAAAAATAGCAGCACTTGCGATAGTTACTGCAAGTCTATTAGGTGGCATTCTATATAGTGAGTTTGGAACAAAGAAATCTTATGATTATTCAGAATACTATGTAGAATCTAAACCAAGTAAAACAGCAAAGGATAATAAAGATGATAAGGGAGCTTCTGAAAAGGAGCTTTCTTTATCTTTACTCCAAAAAACAAATAAAGACGTAGTTGGTATTCTAGAATTCGATAATCGGGTTATTTATGAACCTGTTGTACAGGCTCCAGATAATGACTACTATGTGCGAAAAAACATCAAGAAAGAATATGCCAATGCAGGTATCCCTTTTGTATCAGCAGATGGAAATATTGATTCTAAAAATGTTGTCATCTATGGGCATTCTAGTAAATGGAATAGTATCATTTTTACTCCATTAATGAGCTATATTGATCAAAGCTGCTACAAAGAACATCAAACATTCAAGTTCATTACAGAAAATGAAACAAGAACTTATCAGATATTTGAAGTAATGAATGTAGATCTAAACAATTTAAATGATTCTTTAGAATTTACACAATCCAGTTGGGATTCAGATACTTCATTCAATGCCTTTATTTCTGATTCTATCAATCGAGGGCTTTATAAAACAGGTATTTCAGTCAATACGGATGATAAGCTGATGACTTTAGTGACTTGCGATACAAGAAATGATAACAAGAGAATTGTGATACTAGCAAAAAGAACAGACTAATTCAAAAAATCTATAAATTCATGAAATGTTAATAGTTCTATGCTATTGTTGGATTAGATAGATTACAAAACGAGGAGGCATAAAAATGTACGAACCTTACACAAGACAATCATTACCCTCAAAAGAATATCGTGAATTGTTGGGTAGTGCTCTGTGTGTCTTTAGTTCAAATAATGGATTTATTATAGAAAATATTATTCATACAAGCAATGCATATGATTGGTATAATCTTATTGATTTGGAATCTGGAAAACTTAAAAAATCTATAGCAGATACAATTTCTAGAAATACAGGAAATAAGGATATTGAAATATTATTTTCTGAAATAGTTGAGATGAGAAATAGAATAATTCATGGATTTAGAATTACATCAAAACAAGGAGAGCAAATACTTGCGACAAAAACTCGAAAAAAAGATGGAAATATTCAATTTGAAATAACCAAAGAATATTTGTTGGATTTTATAAAGAAAAATGAAGAGCTCAGTGATATGCTTTATAAATATCGTGGATATTAATGAATAAATTCATGTTGAGATACCATATGAAAGCATTACTTCGGTAGTGCTTTTCTTTTACCCTATTTTAGAAAGGACGGTGATGAGATGTCTAATTATAAATCTTCGGATGAAAAAACTAAACAAGCTTTTGAGATGATTGAACAAGGTGTAAAAGATGTTTATTCTTCTGATTCTTTTAAACGATATTTATCTTGTTGCAGCAAATTCCACAATTATTCATTGAACAACACTTTATTGATATTGGCTCAAAAGCCAGATGCAAGTTTAGTTGCAGGATATCGTTCCTGGCAGGCAAACTTTAATCGTCATGTGGATAAAGGTGAAAAAGGATTGATGATTCTTGCTCCTGTAACGTATAAAGAAGATCGATTAATTAATAAAGTAGATGAAAACGGAAATGTTGAATTGGATGAAGCTGGTTCACCTATTCAAGAACAACGGCAAGTGAATGTGACTCGTTTTAAAACAACTACTGTATTTGATATATCACAAACTTCTGGTGATCCTCTTCCCTCTTTGATTCATGATTTAACGGGTTCTAATAATGAAGCTAAGGCAATCATTCAATCCGTGCAATCTATCTGTACAATTCTCATTGAATTTAAAACAGAAACAGAAGATTTGAATCTCATGACAGGAGCTAAGGGATACTATTCTCCTAAAGAAGATAAGATTGTGATTAATAAAGATTTGGAAGATCTACAAATTGCCAAAACATTAATTCATGAGTATGCTCACAGCATACTTCATAAACAAACAGATAAAAATCAAAGCCAACGAGAAATTGAAGCCGAATCGTTGGCTTTTGTATTATGTGATCATTTTGGACTAGATACTTCTGAATATTCATTTGGTTATATTGCTAGCTATGCTGATAAAGATTTTGATGAATTGAAATCTATCTTAGTTAATATTCAAAGTACGGCTCATGAAATGATTGAACAACTAGAACCTGTATTCAAGGAGAAACTGCATATGATAGAAATGAAAAGTAAATATATAACACCATTAGAAATGGAACAAATGAATCATGATATTGTGATTCAAGTTTCTTCTTTGATGGAACAATATAAAGATGCATTAAATGATCCAAATGTATCCACTTCGGATATTCATGAAATGGTGGATCAACAAATCTATGATGTTATCAATAGTAAGCTTGAATATTCTGATCAAGCTTTTTTATTTGGAAACAATCACGACTATTATCAAACACTACGAACAATATGTTTTGAAGCATTCACGGATCCCAATTTTGATTTAAGTAAGAACTGGTTTATTGAAAATTCAATCGAACATAGAAACTATGAATTATTTGAACAGATTGCCCAACCATTACTTACAAATGATGCTTACTACATGAAATATGCAACACCTGGCTTTATGGATCTGAATGTGGAAATCATTGATGAAAATCGTTTTGCGATGGCTCATAACTATGAATTGAATGGAGATCTAATGGCTGATCCAGATATTGAATTTACAGTGGATAAAGATAACAGACTGCTCTATCCACAGTCTTATCAACAGGATAACCTTCAATTTTATGAACGAGTGGATGGTGATCCATTTCGTGCTAATGAACTCAATCGATTTATGAATCAGTGAATTCACAATATCCAGGAACAAAAATACAAAGTCGAAACGGTTTATACAGATGAATTCGAATTATCCACAAAAGAAAATCCAAGTGGTGTACGTAAGTTTTGTAAAGAACATGGAATTGCAAAAATGGCACCAAAAAACAAGGAGTTGGAAAGATGAGTCAACGATTTATACGAAAAGACGTTCTAGAAAAAGTAAGAACCTTATCTGCTTTTGATTATTTAAGAAACTATGCTCCAGACCTGTTAGTAAAAAATGGGAGAACAGATTATTATCATCGAGATCATGATTCCTTGCATTTTTCAAATGGAAAATGGTATTGGTGGTCACAAGGCAAAGGTGGAACATCTGCACTTGATTATTTGATTATTGTGGAAGGATATGAATTTAAAGATGCGTGTAACTATTTATCAGATTTAATGAATGTGAGTGCACCAGTTACCACTTATTATCATCCAAAACCTGTAAAACCATTTGAATTACCTATTAAAGATAAGAACAATGATTTAGTGATTCGTTATTTATGTGAAATTAGAAAAATCGATAAAGGAATTGTGGATGATTTCATATCCAAAGGAATGATTTATCAATCCGCTAACTTCAAGAATGCAGTGTTTGTTGGATATGATAAAGATAAACCAGCGTATGCATTTAAACGAAGTATCTTTAAAAATTTTAAATTGGATCATGCTGGAAGTAATAAAGCATTTAGTTTCAACTACACAAATGTAAATAATGATGTTCTTCATGTGTTTGAAGCAGCTATTGATTTATTATCCTATATGACTCTTTTGAAAATGGATGAAATGGATTATACCGAATTTAATTATCTGTCTCTTGCCGGAGCCAGTGATAAGATTACGAGTAAATCAGAAGCGGATATTCCTATTGCACTAAAAGCGTATTTAGAAAGAAATCCAAATATCAAAACAATTATCTTCCATCTAGATAATGATGAAGTTGGTATTGGTGCAACAGCAAAAATCATTTCTATTCTGAATTCAAAATATCAATGCATAGATGAACATCCGAAAATGCACAAGGATGTAAATGAATTGTTATTATATGTTAATAAAACAACAAATAATTTATGAAAAATACAAATAATTTGATTTTGAAGCATTATTTAGCTATGATGATTATGCAAAGAAGAGCTTTTAAAAGCTTGGGCTGGTCGTAAGACCCGGGTCCACACATAGGCGGGTAAGACCCCCGCCATTTCTTTTGGAAAGATGAGGATGCATGAAAGAAATCCGAAAAAATATAATTTGTGATTATTATTAAGGGAAAGTAGATACTTTCTCTTTTTTATTATTCAAATTTAGAAAGTAAAGGTGATGCAATTTGAATAAACAATTTGATTTATTTCAGAAAATGAAGATAAAAGAAGTCTGTGAAAATATCAGTCGTATGACCTATGCCTATATCAATCCAGACACAAAGCAGCCGACCGTTGTCCCATCAAAACATTATAAAGATATTCTAGATCAGCCTGTAGAAGTATTGGTTAATGATCAGGTAAAGAAACAATTTTTAAATATCATGTTTAAACAGATGAAAGCATTGAAGGATGAAGAACCAATCCTTTTTAATGAAACATTGTTGTTGATGGACTTAAATAAAACACCAGATAGCTTGGAACTTAATGAAGAAGCTGCATTAAAGATTACAGCTACAGAACTTGTAGAAAATGAAAAAACGCAAAAGAAGAAATTTCATCTTGTGGATAATGAATATTTGAATGCCTATGAATCCACAAAGAATGATTCAGAATTGATGGCTCAACTTTTTGGCGAACAACAAAATGAACGAGTTTATTCTATTGAATTAGATGAAATGGATATGAAAAAGCCAAAGTCAAAAGGAGGAAAGAACAATGACTTACAACACTAGAATTTATAATTACGCAAACTTACATTCAGAAGATAAACAAATCGTACAGGCGCAATTACTCATGTTGGAATCTGTAGAAGATACCATTACAAATTACACATACGCAAAAGAAACTTCTACAAATACTTTAGAAACAATTTCCTTTGAAGAAGGAATCCATGCATTAGAAGAAGCAAAACAAAATATGTATAACGATATTGTTGAATATATGATTTTTGCGATTGATAGCTATGAAAATGAAGTATATGAATTAGATACAGATGATCCATTCTATGGATTGTATGTAGAAATGGAGGACTTAGAAAATGAATAATGTAGAAACAATTGAATTCAGTACAGCGAATCTAGAAAGATTGGCTTTTTATTTTAAGAATTTGAAGATGGAGGTTAGTGGAAAATGGTACACAATGACAAAGTTTTAGAGGATGTAAATGCTCTGCTTGATTATAATGCCGTTAAAGATTATTTATTTATGACAGTCATTAATGCAGAAGAACATAAAAATGATTTAGCCACTATGCCTCATACTATTATTGGAGATCTTGCGATTGTTTATAAGATTATGATACAAACAACAAATGACCGTTTTTGTTCGGCTAGAGTTACAAATCAACTCATGGATCAGTACGGAATTGATGTAAACAAACTTCATAACGATGCATTGATTTCATCGCCAAATATGATGAAACCAGAAATACTTCCATTAGAAACCATGTTGATAGGAATTCCAAAAGACATAGCCTTGGAAGAAAAAGAACATCAACTTGTTGTTCTGACAAATGAACATAAAACAGATGGTGCAGCCACAATGTTCTATGCTGGAATTTTAAATGATTTGGCTGAAAAATTAGAACATGACTTATATATCATTCCATCATCAACAGATGAGTGTATTGCATTATGTGATTCCCCTTCTTTGAATATTGAACATGTTAAAGAAATGCTTCTTTCTGTTAATAAATCAACATTTGTAGATCCTGATAAAAAGCTATCTGATCATTTGTATCATTATGATAAAGATGAACACATTTTAGAAAAAGCAGATGATTATGAAAAGCGAATCAATAAACATAAATATTCGCAATTACTTCATTAGAAATTGGAGATTTCAAAATGATAAAGTACGAAGATATCGTTAAAAGAATATCCACTATTGAAAAGAAAAAAATCAAAAATGAAGAACGCATCAAAACACTTTCTGAAGAAAATAATATTCTGACTGCAAATCTAAAACTACTGAATCAGAAAAAAGAAATGTTCGAAAAAATGGATCAAGATCTTGCCGATTTGATTCCGGATAAGAAAAAGACTGTAGCCAATTAATGTCTACAGTTGTAACAAGCAACGTCTTTTGGGGACAAAAGACTAGTATTTAGGGAATATCCCTAAGACCCTGAGCTATCACAAATGCTGATAGCTCTTTTAAGATTGGAGGAAGATGAAAATGTTAAATAGTTTAACACTCTGTTTTGTCAGTTTTCTTGGTGGAGGATTAGTTGGGATGGGTACGGTTTTATTTATTCAAGGTGCTTTCTACAATGAAAACAAAATCGAAGAAAAAAGAAATCAAAGTTAGATTAACGAATCAAGACTTTGATCATCTTAACAATTTAGTTAAAGAATCAAGTCTATCTCGTGAATCTTATCTAAGAATGTGTATAAACGGTTTAGTGCCTAGACCTGCGCCTACTAAAGAATTCATCGAAGTAATCGAAATTTTAAGAGAGATTGCTGAAAACATGAATCAAATCGCGATATCTGTTTATACACAAAATGCAATGGATAAATCCTTTTACATGGAAAACTATGAAAAGCTGCAAGATCAAATCAATGAGATTATGATTTTGATTCGACAACCAATCAATATGGAGGAAGTATGGCAATTACCAAAATATGGGCAGTAAAAGATGATTTAAATCGTGTCCTAAACTATATTAAAAATCCAGATAAAACAAAAGAAGATATGAGTGATGGTTTAAAAGAAGTTTTAACTTACACTACCCAAGGCTATAAAACAAACGAAAAAGAGTTTATTACCGGAATCAATTGTGAACCTCGTACGGCCTTAAAACAGATGATGAATACAAAGCTTTCTTACAACAAGATGGATGGTCGCCTTGCCTTTCATGCGGTGCAATCTTTTAAGCCAGGTGAAGTGACACCAGAACAATGCCATGCATTAGGTGTTCAGCTTGCTAAACAAATGTGGGGCAATCGATTTGAAGTGGTTGTTTCTACTCATTTGGATAAAGACCATCTACACAATCATTTCGTGGTAAACTCCGTTTCCTGGGTAGATGGTAAAAAGTATGACAATAAGAAAGCTGATATCGATCACTTCCGTGAATTAAATGATGCGATCTGTAAAGAGCATGGTTTAACTGTCATCACAGAACCAGAAGGCAAAGCGATGAATTATGGAGAATGGAAAGCAGAAAAGAATGATTCTATCTATTTACGGAAATTGATTCGCTATGACGTGGATTCTGTTTTATTGTATGCAAGAACACCTGAACAGTTTCAATCTAGTCTTGAAGAAATTGGATATGTTGTAAATTTGAATGGTAAACATTGGACTTTAAAACATCCACAATCTAAAAGAACATTTCGCTTTTATAAACTGACTCGTGATAATCGCTATGATGAAGAACATTTGATGGAACGGATTAACAGTAACTTCTTGTTTCCCATGCAGTCATCTGTTAAAGATGTTATACCTTGTAAAGAATATCAAGGCAATCATAGAAAATTAAAAGGAATCAAAGCGATGTATATTCGATATTGTTTTGAATTAGGTATCTTAAAGCCAAAAGGCATACCACAAAAATATCCAAGTCCAGCACTTAGAAAGGATTTGATTTATATGGACAAAATCACAGATGAAAATACATTCATTGGCAAGCACAATCTTGAAACAGTGGAAGATGTGCTTGCTTTTAAATTGGAATTAAACAATCAAATAGAAAACTGGATGAATCAAAGAAGATCCATTTACAACAAGATTAAAAGATGTCGTAATCATGATTTAAAACAACAATTAGAGCAAGATCGAGATACGCTCACTTCTAAAATTGCACATGGGAAAAAGGAAATCCGAATATGCGAAGATATAGAAAAGAGAGTACCTGATATTGAAGAAAAGCTAAAAATGGTAAACGCATTAGAAACGGAGCGTATGCAAACACAAAAAGAATATGAAAGGAGCTTTAATTTATGAACAGTGCCGATACAGCTGATCAAATGATGAAGATGACATTGGAAGGTATTCAAGTGGCTGCTGAAATTGGATTAAAAGCTGGTGGAACAGCCGCTAAATCTCTGGCTGTTACTTTGTATGCGATTATTAGTGACAACAAGAAAATCAAAGGAAAAACAAATCTAGATAACCTATTAAAATCCAATAAGGAATTAAAAGTATTCGCGATTCACCATTCTGACTTAAAAAAGTTTTGTGAAGAAGCAAAACATTATGGTGTCCTCTATTCTGTATTAAAAGAAAAGAACAATACAGATGGGATCGTAGATATCATGGTCAAAGCAGAAGATGCTTCTAAGATATCTAGAATGGTAGATAAATTTGACTTAGCTACTATTGATACAAAAGCCATTCGTGAATCTGTCTTATCACAAAAGGATATAAAGCCAATGAGTGATGAAGAGCATGATGCATTGTTATCAAAACTGATGGATGAAAAATCAAACCCCAACAAGGCTCGGACAAGCAAGGACGGTACTCCGTTCGAGCCATCTTCAAAAACATTGAAGAGAGAAAACAAGAAGAAAACCGTCGAAAGAAAAAAATCAACAGTTACTATGGATAGACCTTCTGTCCGTCAGGAACTAAAGGATATTAAGCAAGAACAGTTAAAATCTTCTGCACCTAAATATCCGGTAAGAAAGAAATCCAAAAAGAAAGTGAGATGACAAATATGCGTAACTGGTTTAAAAAACAAAATGATGAAATGATTGAAATCCAAGTCGATGATACAGAAAGAAGAATCATTGTGCGTGCTCTTGCAGATTTAAGAGATAAACAACGTATGGCACATAAAAACTATGACTTTCTAGATTCATTGATTATAAAAGTTTGTGATGCAAATCCACCTTCTATAAAAGATCATTATGAGAGATGCTAAAAAAAATGAATATGTGTTTCTAGGCTTATTACTAATACCAACAATTTGGGTTGCATTGCTTATTGCACCCTACATGGATAAAGGATTAATCAATGCAATTCCAAATCTTAATGAAGCTTTAAATCATCCATTTCAAATTCAATGGACGAATTCAACATTAAAAACAATCGATATCTTTCTGATAATCTATGTATTAGGTGTTGGGATGTATTTATCTTCAGCTAAAAACTATAGAAGAACTGAAGAATACGGATCAGCTAAATGGGCAAATCCCAATACTGTTTGTAAGAAATACGCGAATAAAGATTACTTTGCTAACAAAGTCTTTTCACAAAATGTACGAATGGGGTTAGATGGTAAAAAACATCGTCGAAACTTAAATACAGTTGTGATTGGTGGTTCTGGTGCTGGAAAGACAAGATTTTATGCAAAACCAAACATCATGCAGTGTAATACAAGTTTTGTTGTATTGGATCCCAAAGGCGAAATCATTCGAAGTGTTGGTCATCTATTAGAAGAGAATGGTTATGTCATTAAAGTCATTGACTTGATTGATATGTCTAAATCTCTTGGATATAATCCATTCCACTATATTCAAAGTGATAAGGATGTACTTAAATTAATTACCAACTTGATCCGTAATACAACACCTAAAGGTTCTTCTACCAATGATCCATTCTGGGAAAAGAGTGAAACAGCACTATTGGAAGCGCTGATGTTATATCTGTACCATTATGCACCAGAAGATGAGCAGAACTTTACAATGGTCATGGAAATGCTCAATTATGCAGAAGTTAAAGAAGATGAAGAAGACTATGAAAGTCCGTTGGATGAGTTGTTTAAAAGACTAGAAACGATTGATTCTAATTCATTGGCTTTAAAACAATACAAAATTTATAAACAAGCAGCAGGTGATATATGCTCTAAGTGACTTCTTAATCATGATTTTGTCATGGTTAGTGAAGCAATCACTTAGAGCATTTTTGTTTCAGGAGGTACAGCCATGAGAAATGAAAAAATTACCCCACTGTACGAGCGCCTGAGCCGGGACGATGAGTTACAGGGCGAGAGCAACTCCATATCCAACCAAAAACAGATGTTAGAGGATTTTGCCCGCCGGAATGGACTGCCAAACCCTACGCACTTTACCGATGATGGTATCTCAGGCACCCGTTTTGACCGCCCCGGATTTTTGGCGATGATGGAGGAAGTGGAGGCAGGGCGTGTAGAGGCAATCGTCATCAAGGACATGAGCCGGTTAGGACGCGACTATCTGAAGGTCGGTCAAGTTATGGAGGTTTTGCGGCAGCGAGGCGTTCGTCTGATTGCCATCAACGACGGTGTGGACAGTCTGAAAGGCGATGACGATTTTACCCCGTTCCGCAACATCATGAATGAATTTTACGCCCGTGATACCAGCCGGAAAATCCGCTCTGTGTTTAAGTCAAAAGGCATGAGTGGCAAGCACCTGACCGGCACTGTGATTTACGGCTACTTATGGGACGAAAA
>OGQM01000302.1_pt1 | contig 47848 bp, 44 predicted proteins | sample 1553191 | NCBI WGS metagenome assembly OGQM01 (sample SAMEA2579954, study PRJEB22360) | human gut metagenome | biome: human gut; feature: human-associated habitat; material: faeces | place: Denmark | collected 2008/2010 | reverse complement strand
TAGAAAATAAACCAATATTCATATCTCTCTCCTAAAAAATAATAATAAACAAAAAGAGACCATTCTAGACGCCAACACTAGAATGGTTTCTTTTTCTATACGAACCGTACAATCAACAATCTTTTCTACATTATTCATTTTCTTATGTGATAAAATTAAACTGTAAGAAAGAAGGTGGCCCCTATGTGGAACAGACAACAAGTTAAAGAACAAGCCAAACAAATCATGAAACGAAATTATTGGAAGATGTTTGTGGTTACATTACTTGCAGGAACATTGTCTGGTGAAAAAACAACGATTATTGAAAGGATACAAGATTTTGCATCAAACAATCTTTCTTATGATGCTCAGCCTATATTTTATTCATTCATTTCTGTTGCCAGTATTCTTGGAATCCTCTATACAATCTTTATTGGTAATGTCATTGTAGTTGGAAAAAATGGATATTTTATTAAGAACCATGATAAGAATCCTGAACTTGGTGAAATCTTTAGTGGTTTTAAAGGTAACTATTTAAATGTGGTAAAAATCATGTTCTTAATGGATCTAAAAACCCTACTATGGCTATTCCTATTTATAGTACCTGGAGTTATTAAAGCGTATGAATATTCTATGATTCCATATCTATTGGCTGAAAATCCAAATCTTTCTGCTTCCCAAGCTTTCTCTTTATCTAAACAAATGACTACTGGACAAAAGATGGATTTATTTGTCTTAGATTTATCCTTTTTAGGATGGATTATTTTAGGTGCACTTTGTTGCGGAATTGGACTACTATTTGTACAACCATATCCAGAAGCCACGAAAGCCGAGGTTTATTTGATTTTAAAGCAAAGAATATAGGAGGAAATATGTATGTTTGAAAAAGTTGATATTCACAGTCTAAGCTTCAATCCTTTTGATAAGATTGGAAAAGACTGGCTACTCATCAGTGCTACAAAAAACGGTAAAACCAACACCATGACCGCATCATGGGGGACACTTGGTCACTTATGGAATAAGGATGTTGCGATCATCTTTATTCGTCCACAAAGATACACAAAAGAATTCGTTGATGAAAGTGATACGTTCACCCTATCTTTCTTTGATGATAAGCACAAAGAACTATCTTACTTAGGTACAAAATCAGGTAAGGATGAAGATAAGATTTCAAATGTGAACTTTCACGTTGAAATGGTAGATGGAAACCCTACATTTAAAGAGGCAAAAGAAGTCTTTATTTGTAAGAAGCTCTATGTTGGAAAATTAGAAAAAGAACATTTCTTATTGCCTGAAATTTACGAAAAGAATTATCCACTCGATGATTTGCACTATGTATATATTGGAGAAATTACAGATGTCTATTCAAAAAAATAAAATTATTCATATCAATAACGAACACGTATTCGGTGCTACTACACTAAAAGATATAACACTTCCTGAAAAGAACAATACTGCACTACATGTATGTATCAATCCAAAAGCTGTTATGATCAACCGCAAAAGATTAGCTGAAGAATTAAATATGCCCCTAGATAACTGGGCACTTCCTTGGCAAAAACACACAAACAATATGGCCCGAGTTGCTTCTAGCGATAAAGGTAAGGGGGCCTATGATAAAGATACAAGCATTATGAATGTAGATGCCGTATATACGACAGAATCCAATATTCTTATTGGCGTATTTACAGCTGACTGTTTAGGCATTCTAGTCGTTGATGAAACAACACCATGCATATGTGCCATTCATTCTGGATGGAAAGGAACAACTTTAGAAATTACTAAAAAATGCTTAAGCGAATTAATTGAAAAAGATTTGATTCATCCTGAATCATGTCATGTGTATTTTTCTCCAAGTATTCAATATGATTCTTTAGAAGTAGGTATGGAAGTTGTTGAACTAATGAAACAAATCAGCATAGACACAACCCCATTCATTCGTTATATGCCAAACGAAAAAGCTTATATTGATAATCAAGGTATCAATATTGAAATGTGTAAAGAATTAGGTATTCCAGATAAAAACATTCATCCAAGTAAATATGATACCAAAAAAGAGCTCGACACTTGTTTCAGCTATCGTAATGATAAACAAACAGGCGAACACTTTACATTTGGATATATTAAATAAACCCAAGTTAGCAGCTTGGGTTCTTTTGCCTTTCGCGAAGACGATTATCTAAATTGACCTTACGATAGATTTCAGCATGCAGTTCATAGAAATCCATAGATTTCAATATGTCCTTTTTTTCTTTCGAACAATCCGGTCTGTCTAGGTAGTATAGAAAATGTGAATCTTGACACATATAGACTACCACGGCAAGCCCACAATCGAGGACATACGTTCTGGCATAAACATTTTTAGGATTATGAACTAGTTCTCTAGCGAAATCTTCTGGTTCAAGATGGACGACTGTACACATTTTTTATACCTCCTTTGACACTTGCATTATGTATGAATGATTGATTCTTCTCAACACTTTGGATTAAATATTTAGTTTTCCAAGTTTTATTTTATGATTCAAAAGATTTTATATCATTTTGAGTTGGCTACAAAAATTTTAATCTTTAATGCAATCTCTTGTCTTAATTCCAATACATTCATATTTCTTAATTCTTCTTTTTTAGAAACATCAACATCTAAACGATCCAAATAATAAAAATCATCACCTTCATAATATCCATACACAATACCGGCAATGCCATTATCCAGAACAATTGCGGTGGGAATCAATTGTTTCTTCTTTTTCATCATTGCCTTCGCAAAATCTATTGGATTTAATCGAACTACCATATCTATCACACGCTTTCTTTAGACAACCTCATTATGAACAAAAACAAGATTTAATTCATCAATAATCCTTAAATAATTTGTATTTCAATTTATTTATTCATTTTCAAAAGTTTTTATATATAATTTAATTGGATTCAAAAGAAAAAGGTGAAATTATGTCAAAGAAAAAAGAAGAAAGACAACTTCAGATTCGACAAATTCTAGAAGAAAAAGAAAAAATAAAAGTTACAGAACTAGCTAAATTACTTTCTATCACTCCAGAAACACTACGCAAAGATTTAAGTGAGCTACAAGAAAGAAAAATATTAGTTCGAGAACATGGGTATGCCAAGATTCAAAGTTCTTCTGTTGAAACATTTGTTGAATTAAAAGCACAAGAAAACAGAGAAATGAAAAAAATAGTTGCCTTAGAAGCATTTACACGAATTGAAAATGGCATGACTGTATATTTAGATTCGGGAAGTACAATTCTAACTGCCATAAGCGCTCTAAAGAATAAGAATGATATCACCATTGTCACCAATTCAATTCTTGTAGCTTATGAATGTGCCAATATGAATTTAAGTATCATTATGGCTGGCGGTTTATTATTTAATATAGGAAAAAGAACCTATGGACATTTTGCAACAGAAATCATTGACCATTTAAACATTGATTTAGCCATCATGGGAACAGATGCATTTACCGAAAAAAGTCATGGATTCACAACTATTTCTGCGGATGAATTAGGTTTCAAAAGACATGTCATGAATCAATCTGCACAAAAGATCATGGTTTGCGATTCTAGCAAGGTCAATAATAAGACAAATATTGCACCTTATGCCTTTTGTAAGTTCAATGAATTTGATGAACTCATCACAAACCATTTAACTTGCGAACAATATGATGTCGTAAAAACAATCAAGAAAGTAACACAGGTATAATTTATGTCCAAAAAGAAAGATGAAAGACAATTCAAAATTCGTCAACTTATACAAGATCAACATAAAATCAAAATATCCGATTTGGCTACTCATTTCCAAACTTCAGGCGAAACAATCCGTAAAGATATAATTGAACTTGAAGATTCTAAAATCATAAAAAAAGAACATGGCTATGCGCTGCTTCTAGAAGAACCTGATGAAATGCCCATTTCATTAAGAAATCAAGAATATATCGAAGAAAAAAGACAAATCATGAAACAAGCCTGTACCTTTATCAAAGAAGGAATGGTTATCTATTTAGATGCCGGTAGTACATGTCTTGCAGGTATTCCTTTTCTTCAATCCATTCATAATATTACGATTGTGACAAACTCCATCTTTGTAGCCTATAAATGTGCAAGACTGGATATGCACGTTATCTTAATTGGTGGAAACATTTCCAATAATGCCTATCGATCTTATGGTAATTTTGCCAGCAAAACTATTGATTATATTCATATTGATGTTGCGATTTTAGGAAGCAAGGGATTCAAAGACAACGATGGATTTACAACTTATGAAAATGAATATGAATTAAAACGGCATATTCTTCAACAAAGTGAAAAAATCATTGTGGTAGCTGATAAAAATAAATTTAATGCACACCCTGAATACACGTACTGTAAATTCAAAGAAGTGGATGTATTTATTTCAAATAAATTAACTAAAGAAGAAAAATCTCAAATCCAAGTGATCCCAAAAATAATAGAGGCAGAAGTTTAAACACTTCTGCCTTATGCATATGGATGATCAATTGTGAGAACCAAATAAATCTTTTTATCCGATTGGATATGTTTTAGAAGCATTGCCTCTATTTCTTCCTGCGTATACTTTTCTTCAAATGGAATCACCAAATCAAACACTAAATTCACATGTGTTGGACCAGATACAATTCTAAAATCATGAAATCCCCATTTTTGATCAATTTGATGAATCGCTTCGACTACTTTTTCACGATACAACTCGGTCTCAGGATCATTTACCTTTACTGGATCCATATGTAAAACCAAATCAATATTCATATTTTCTTTCACTTCACGCTCAATATTATCAATATGATCATGCGTTTCAAAAATATCTTTTGAAGAATCCACTTCTACGTGAGCACTCGCAAAAATCTTATTTGGACCATAATTATGCAACATCATATCATGTACACCTATAATTGCAGGATGTGCCATAATCCTATCTACAATGTTGTGTACAAGTTCAGGATCCGGTGCTTCTCCAATTAAAGAATTAATCATATCTCTTAATAATCCATAAGCTCCATAAATGATAATACCCGAAACTACAATACCCATATATCCATCTAAATTAAAATGTAAAACAGGTGACAACAATGTAGATACAAGAACTGCCATTGTTCCACACACATCACTAATTGAATCCAATGCGGATGCTTCTAATAAGCTTGAATCATATGTTTTAGAAAGTTTCTTATTGTATGTATACATCCAGAATTTAACTATGATAGAAACCAAAAGAATAATGACCGATGCCAATCTAAAATCAATACTTCCTAGATGAATCACTTTAGAAATACTTTCTTTTGCGGTTTCAAAGCCTAAAACTAAAATCAATATTCCCACGAATAATGATGCGATTGTTTCTGTTCTTTCATGACCAAATGGATGATCTTTGTCTGCTGGCTTATTTGCGAAATGAAAAGACAAAATTGAAATGATGTTTGATCCAGCATCCGTTAAATTGTTTACACCATCCGCTTGAATAGAAACCGAATGTACAATGGTACCAATTACAAATTTGATCACAAACAAAAACAAGTTATTCAATATTCCAACAATTCCAGATAGTTTTCCAACACTTGTTCTTACATTGGCATCTTTTGTATCTTGATAATTCTTTATAAATCTACGCACTAAAAAATTCATTATTTATCACCTTCACGTCCTTAAAGTATAGCTTACGCCAAGAGAAAATACAAAGCGTAATAGGTAGTATTATATAACTTTTAATTGCAAGTTTTTATGAAATCGTATACATTTTATGTATTGGAGGTGTATTTGTATGATCAATAAAATTGAGGTTTTGGCTGCCGATGTAGATATGACTTTAAGTGCTAAAAGCAGTCCCTTACCTGAAATCACAATACAAGCTTTAAAAGAACTACATAAAAGAAACGTAAAAATAGGTCTTGCGACAGGACGTGAAATCACTGAAGCAGAAAAAACAAAAGGTATGTTCTGGACATTAGGTTTCGAATTTGATTTCATCATTGGGATGAATGGCGGTATGATCTATGATCGTAACCTAAACAAAACATTTACGATGGATATGTTGAGCGTTGAAGAAATGAAAGAAATTCTAACTTTCTTAATGCCAATCATTGAAGAAAACAAAGTATCTGTAAATGTTGAAGGAAATCAATTACATAATGTTATGAACATTAATAACCATCTGCTTGATATGTCAAAACGAAGAAATATTCCATTAATTGACAAGACAGGAGATATTGATGGTTTCTGTGAAAAACCTGTTTATAAGTTCCTATTTAGAACAGATTCAAAAGCAACACAGCTTATTCGTAATAAAGTAGAAGAACACTATAAAGGTAAATATCAAACAATTGAAACATTCCCAGGAACGATTGAACTGATGTATAGTGGTTTCTCTAAAGGAAGAGGATTAGAAATGTATTGTGAATGGAACCAAATCAACTTAGAAAATACGATTGCGTTTGGCGATAATGAAAACGATAATTCTTTACTACTCACAAGTGGATGGGGAGTCTGTCTAAAGGATGGCAATCCAAACACAAAAGCATTAGCGGATGACATTACTGACTATGATTGTCTTGAAGGTGGTGTTGGACATTATATATTTGATCATATATTAAACAACAAGGATGTGGAATTTTAAAAATCCACACCCTTTTTTAAAAAAACATTATGTAATAGATTGGAACGTAAATGATTTTACCTTTTTGACTAATCATTCTCTCATTCGATACAACATAGCCTTTTTGAATATGGTAATCCTCACTATTCACAAAATTATTCAATGCACTATGTACTGTATAATCTTTTCCTGATTTCACCTCAATTGGAACAACAGAAAGTGAATCATAATCATCAATCAAGAAATCAACTTCTCCTTTATTTCGATTATCATAATAATACAATTTTTTGCCATGTGCCTTTAATTCACTGGCAGCAATTGTTTCATATACAGAACCTAAATTAATACTTTTTTGATCATCTAAAATCGCATTAATATTATTTCCATATAATATGCCCGTTAAAATCCCAACATCATTTAAGTATAACTTTATTAAATTCTTACTTGCAGATTCAATCAAAGGAAATTTTGGATTTGAGATAGCTTGTACATTCAAAGCGATTCCTGCACTTACCAAATATTCAAATTCTTCTTGATAGTCATTAAACGTTTTACCTCTTTTTCCCTCTATATTCTTAACAACAACTCGCTTTTTTTTATTTTCCATATTAGATGGAATTAAATCATAAATTCGACTGATTTTAAGTTTATTTTCTAAACTATATTTAGAGGCATCTGATGCATAATATTCGTGAATTTCAGCTTGAATATTTCGAACAGATACAATATTCTTCTCTGACAAATACGTATTTATAGCGTCAGGCATACCACCCACCAACAAATATTTTTTAAACAAATCCATCATTTTATTATGCATGGACTCATCTAATTCTTCTAAATGATTAAATTTATTTCTTAATGTCGAAATAACAAATTCGTTCATCCCATTCGCGTATAAAAATTCTTCAAAATCCAAAGGATACATTTGAATCTTTTGAATACTACCCATAGGAATCGATGTGGTTTGCGATAAAGTAACCCCCAACAAAGATCCGCTTGCAATATATGTAAATCGATTGTCCTGGGATAAAAATTTTAATAATGTTAATAAATGAGGATACGCCTGTATTTCATCAATAAATATCAATGTATTTTCTTTTTTTTGCATTTTATTCCCTGCAAGCATACTGACCTGTAGATAAAAATCTTCTACTGTCCTTACCTTTTCAAACAAGCGATTCCCTAAAGAATCTTCAATCATATTGATTTCGATATAATTTTCAAACAGTTTATTTCCCACATACCTTATGATATATGTTTTCCCAATTTGACGAGCCCCATCCACTAATAGGATTTTGTTTGAACCACTCTTTAAATGTTGTTCAATTGTACGTTCAACCTTTCGATAAAGCATATTTCACCTCCAAAATGACTTTTCAATATAATTTTATACACATTATAATGACTTTTCAATATACTTTAACCGCTATTTTTATGACTTTTCAATATTTTAAAAGATGGCCTAAACCATCTTTAATTCTGTTTTTGCTTTTTTAAGAATTTCATCGAAGTTTTCAGGTGAATCTGTTGGTACCTTACGAACATCGATTTTAATTCCCATTGCTAATAATTCATCAAATGTTTTTACATCATCACTTCCCATAGAAACGGCCTTTGTACATACAACCTTTCCTTGTGAGTGTGCCATTGAACCTAAGTTCAATTCTTTAATATCCACTCCACCTTTGATAGCTCTTAATGCATCTTGTGGTGTTTCAAACAACAATAACGCTTTTGTGGCTCCAAAACGAGGATCTTTCGCGACTTGGATCATCTTATCAACTGGAACGACATTTGCTTTTACTCCTGGAGGAGCTGCCTGTTCGATCATGCTCTTTCTTAAATCGTCATGAGCTACATTGTCACTAACAACAATGATACGGTTTGGCCCAACTGTCTTTGTCCAAGCTGTTGCTACCTGACCATGAAGCAAACGTGTATCAATACGTGCTAAGCCATATTTGATATGTCCATCTCCTAAAACTGTTCCTTCAGGAATTGCTCCTTGAGGCGCCGCACTTACTTCTTCTTTCTTTTCTTCTTTTGATTCTAATTCTTTTGGATTGATCTGTACACCCTCTTGTGCAGTCTGCATTACGTGTGCTGCAATTTCATGTGCTTTCTCCATAGAGAATCTAGAAGCATACGTTTCAATCAACATAGGCAAATTCAATCCTGTGACAATTGCCCATTTGTCTTCGTGACCATCTAACAAGGCACTTGCCTGATTGAATGGAGTTCCTCCCCATAGGTCAACTAAGAATAATACTTCTTCTTGATTTTCAAAAGAAGCGATCGCATCTTCCATCTTCTTTCGAATGTCTTCAGGTCCTTCACTAGGCATCAAAGTACAAGGCTTTACATTGGCTTGTTCACCAAAAATCATAGCTCCTGACTGGAAGATACCATTCGCAAATTCACCATGACTCGCAATAATTATTCCTACCATATATTATCTTTTCTCCTGTATTCTTTAAAATTAGTGTACACCAATTTTAAAGAAAGAAAACCCAATCAGCATAATACTGATTGGGCTAATATTCTTAGTTATTTGAATGTAATAATTTATTTGGAATATACATTAAACCTCGTTTAAACACATCCCAAAAACTTAATGATCTTAGCATTCGATCTGCAGGTACATATTCTCTTATAGCACGAAGTGTTTTTTTGTTGTCTTTTGTAGAGAAAGTAAAGTATGTTTTCTCATTTATGAAAATCACAAATCGAGAAATACTTTTGTTAAATAAGACACTCGCTTCTACTCGATCAATTGTATCCCATGGAATTTGAATACAATCTTCAACATTTCTTTCATTGTAGAATTCAAATGCTTTATTTCCAACCATGACATTTCCATTGGAACTCAATCCCGCAAAAGATGTTGCCTTGATTGTTAAATCAACTTTTGAATTTAATGATTGTGCCATATGTACCTCCTTAAGCTATTACATAATTCCGATTACACGACCAATAATACCAACTACGAATAATGCGATGATAATTGTGATTGGAGAAACTTTCTTCTTCAATAATTTACAGCATAATAAAGTTAATAATAAAGCAGCAAGACCAGGAATCAATGAATCTAAGTTTTGTTGTAAAGTTGTAACTTTGATTTGATTTAAACCAGTAGCTCCTAATGAAGAATATTGTTCTAATGCACTCTTAATTCCGTCAGCATTTCCTTTAATTTGTGACCAATCAATGTATGCACCTTCAGATTGAGCAACACTTGATACAACTGGAGTAAATGAAATACTTACCCAACGTTGAACCAATGCACCAATGATAAACATACCTAGAATACTTGCTCCTTGAGTAATTTTACCTAGAAGTCCACCTGACATATCTTTAGCAATTTTAGTACCTACATTGTAACCAAATTCTTGTGTATACCACATGAATGCTAAACGAATTACGTTCCATAATACGAAGAATAAGATAGGTCCTAAAAGGTTTCCACTTAATGCTAAAGAAGCTCCTAAAGCACCTAAAATTGGACGCATTGTAAACCAGAATACTGGGTCACCAACACCAGCTAAAGGACCCATCATACCAACTTTAACACCTTGGATTGCAGTATCATCTACATTTTCACCATTTGCTTTTTCTTCTTCCAAAGCAAGTGTAACACCCATTACTGGACTTGACACATAAGGGTGAGTGTTATAGAACTCCATGTGACGTTTTAAAGCAGCAATTTGATCTTCCTTGTTAGAATATAATTTTTTGATTGCAGGAATAATTGAATAGCACCATCCACCATTTTGCATACGTTCATAGTTCCAAGAACCCTGAAGGAATTGATGACGCCACCAAACTTTTTTACGATCTTGTTTAGTTAATGTAATTTTTTCAGCCATTTTCATTTACCTCCTTCAAAATCCTAGTAATCATTCAAGATGTCGCCTAATGGATCACCAGAACCAGTATTTGATCCTCCACCACTATTTTTAGCAGCATCTTTCAAACCTAAATAAACGATTGCGATAACAACACCAATTACACCTAAAGCAATTAGTGTAAATTCATTTACACAAGCAAATACGAAACCTAAAGCGAAGAATGGCCAAGTTTCTTTTGTAGCCATCATGTTGATAACCATTGCATAACCAACGGCAGCAACCATTCCTCCACCAACTGTCATACCACCAGATAACCAAGCTGGCATTGCATTTAATACGCCAGTTACAACTGAACTAGGTACGAAACATAATGCAGCAGCAGGAATCGCAATACGAACACCTTGTAAACAAATACCTACAATTTGCCAACGTTCAATTGCTCCAAAATCACCTTTTTCAGCAGCAGCATCCATGAAGTGAACAATTGGAATTGCAATTGTACGGCAAATCATAGTTAAGAATAAACCAGCTACTGATAATGGAATAGCTACGGCAATTGCTGTAGAAATAGCTGTTGTAGTATCTGTTGTTCCACCATTTAAACCTAAAACCATGATAATTGCAGAAGCAACTGAAGCTAATGCAGCATCGGGTGCAACAGCTGCACCAATGTTTGCCCAACCTAAAGCCATCAACTGCAAAGAACCACCTAACATAACACCTTCTTTTAAGTGACCAGTAACCAAACCAATTAATGTACATGCTACTAATGGTTGGTGGAATTCAAATTGGTCAAGAATTCCTTCCATACCGGCTAAGAAGGCAACAATTATAACTAAAATAATGCTAATCGCTGACATAATAATCTCCCTCTAAATTTACTTTAATTCTGTTTTTGCTTTTTTAAGAATTTCATCGAAGTTTTCAGGTGAATCTGTTGGTACCTTACGAACATCGATTTTAATTCCCATTGCTAATAATTCATCAAATGTTTTTACATCATCACTTCCCATAGAAACGGCCTTTGTACATACAACCTTTCCTTGTGAGTGTGCCATTGAACCTAAGTTCAATTCTTTAATATCCACTCCACCTTTGATAGCTCTTAATGCATCTTGTGGTGTTTCAAACAACAATAACGCTTTTGTGGCTCCAAAACGAGGATCTTTCGCGACTTGGATCATCTTATCAACTGGAACGACATTTGCTTTTACTCCTGGAGGAGCTGCCTGTTCGATCATGCTCTTTCTTAAATCGTCATGAGCTACATTGTCACTAACAACAATGATACGGTTTGGCCCAACTGTCTTTGTCCAAGCTGTTGCTACCTGACCATGAAGCAAACGTGTATCAATACGTGCTAAGCCATATTTGATATGTCCATCTCCTAAAACTGTTCCTTCAGGAATTGCTCCTTGAGGCGCCGCACTTACTTCTTCTTTCTTTTCTTCTTTTGATTCTAATTCTTTTGGATTGATCTGTACACCCTCTTGTGCAGTCTGCATTACGTGTGCTGCAATTTCATGTGCTTTCTCCATAGAGAATCTAGAAGCATACGTTTCAATCAACATAGGCAAATTCAATCCTGTGACAATTGCCCATTTGTCTTCGTGACCATCTAACAAGGCACTTGCCTGATTGAATGGAGTTCCTCCCCATAGGTCAACTAAGAATAATACTTCTTCTTGATTTTCAAAAGAAGCGATCGCATCTTCCATCTTCTTTCGAATGTCTTCAGGTCCTTCACTAGGCATCAAAGTACAAGGCTTTACATTGGCTTGTTCACCAAAAATCATAGCTCCTGACTGGAAGATACCATTCGCAAATTCACCATGACTTGCAAGAATAATTCCTACCATATATTTTCATCCTTTCTTAGAAATTCAATACGCAAAAAAAGACAGACATATACATTTAAACTGAAGACATACAATAAGCCAATAAAGATTATATCTTCAATCAAAATAGTAAATGCCTGCCTAACCAGTTACACGCTATTGAATATTCACTTTTTACACCAAAAATGTACCACCATCTGAAAGCGTTGTCAACAATAAAATCAAGAAGTTATCGTACTCGATAAGATTCTCTCCAAGTGCAAAGCTAAATAACCTAACTCCGAATCTGGCAATTCTTTATGCAAAACATGACTCAATTGTTCACATAAAACACGAGCCTGTTCATAAGCGAATGGAAACTTTTCTTTTGTGAATTCCGTAATATCCATTTGTAATTCCTCATTATTATTTAGTCTCAACAACAAAAACTTAATATGATTCATTAAACGAATATATGACAATGAATTCGCATCAATACGAATATTTAAATCGGCCTGTAATTTCTTGAAGAATTCACGAATCACACGCATAACTTCCATAGACTGCCCTACTTTATTTACCGATATAGCCGAGTGAATATGTAAGGTGATAAACGCAATTTCATCTGCATTTATTTCCTCATGCGTATATTTTTCAATAATATCCTTTGCCTTTAATGCCACTGAATACTCATCCGGAAACATAAGTTGAATATCCATATTAAATGGATTTGATGGAAAATCCTTCTCTTTAATTCTTTTTACCGCAAAATAAATATGATCCGCTAAAGATAATAAAATATCATGTTCTACTTTACCAAATCTTTTTTTTGTTAAAGTAATAATTTCAGATGAAATTTCAATATACATTGGATCAATGTAATCAAAAATATTATTCGACTTCTGTTTCGCCTGATATGACTTTTGCATCTTATATTGCTTCGCATTACGAGGAACATCCACATTTTCCCCTTGTTTTTTACCAAAACCAATTCCTTTAGACATCACAATTATTTCTTCATTTTCTTTTAAAACCAAGATTGTATTATGATTCAAAACCTTTAAAATTTCATACATATCCATTATCCCTTTACCCTTAACATCATATCATGACATTGCATTTTTCCATATTTCTTTTCTAACTCAGCACCATCTTTTATTTTTGTGAATACAACTATGATATTTTCATCCAACGCATTTTCTTTGATATACTTTAGATCTGCATTCCATAAAATATCTCCAGCATTAACTTTCTGATTTGGTTTTACCAACAATTCAAATCCCTTGCCATTAAGTTTTGCCGAATCCGTACCAAAATGAATTAAAATCTGCGTATTATCATCAATTGTGATACCAATCGCATGTTTTGTAGGATAAATCATTGAAATAATACCATCACAAGGTGAAACAACCACACCATCACTTGGACGAATCATAATTCCATCACCCATTAGTTTATGGGCAAACATAGAATCCGATGCTTCCTCTATAGGCATTACCTCACCATTTACAGGACATTCAAGTTCAAATTGTGTTTTAGTTTCTAAAACAACTTCTTTTTCCTCAAAATCATAACTTTCTGGCACATTCAACATATACTCATCCAGTTTTGTTTTTATATTTGAAGCTTGCGGACCATAAATAATTTGAATCGCATTTGGCTGACACATAATAGCAGCAGCCCCTGATTTTTTTAATAATCCCTCATTAATTAAAGAATCATCGTGAATTGTAGCCCTTAATCTTGTGATACAACAATCTAAATCGGTAAAGTTACTTCGCCCTCCTAAGCCTTGAATAATCATTTGACTTCTTGGATCAATCAAAGATTTATCAAAACTAAAATCATATTTTTTCTTATCAAACACCTTAATACTTTCGTCGCGTCCAGGAGTTTTTAAATCGAATTTCACAATCAAGAATTTAAATACACCATAATACACAAAGAAATATACAAAACCAAGTAAAACCACAATGATCCAATTTGTCTTCGCATTTCCTTGTAATATTCCAAACAACGTAAAATCTAGCAATCCGGCTGAAAAAGTAAATCCAATCGCAACCTTTAAAGCTTGTGCAACCACAAAACATGTAGCAGCTAAAAATACATGAACAACATATAATAATGGCGCCACAAACAAGAAAGAAAACTCAATCGGTTCTGTAATTCCCGTTAACGCACTTGTCAAAGCGGCCGAAAGCAATAAACTCGCCGTCTTTTTTTTAGCATCTGGATTTGCGCACTGACACATGGCTAAGGCTGCTCCAGGCAAACCAAAAATCATAAATATAAATTCTCCCGAGAAAAATTTAGTTGCACTCACACTAAAATGAGTCACACTTGGATTGGATAATTGCGCAAAGAAAATATTTTGCGCTCCAGATACCATTGAACCATTCACCATTTGTACACCACCTAAAGCACTCTGATAAAATGGCATATACCAAACGTGATGCAAGCCAAAAGGAACTAAACTACGCTTAATAACTCCATAAATAAAAGTTCCAAAATAGCCAGAATCCGATATCAATCGGCCTAAATTATAAACGGCATGTTGTAATGGTGGCCAAACAAAATACATAAGCACACCTACAAATACATATGTAATAGCACAAACAATCGGAACAAAGCGTTCTCCTTCATAAAAAGAAATCACATTTGGTAGTTGAATCTGATAAAACCGATTATGCAAATAACTAACACCAAGTCCAACGACAATTCCGCCAAATACACCCATTTCAAGTGACAACATACCGCATACCGAAGTAATGGATCCATCTAAAGCCTGGCCTGAAACTACACCATTCACTATACTTCCATCTAAACAAAGTAACGCATTAATTGTGGCATGCATCACAAAAAAAGCAATAATAGCTGCAAGTGCCGCGACTTCCTTTCTTCGCTTAGACATTCCTAAGGCAATAGAAACCGCAAAAATTAATGGTAGATTATCAAATAAAATTTTGCCCACTTGTTTTAATAAAATTAAAACACTATATAAAAAAGTCCCATTCCCTAACACAGACTCTAAATGCAATGATGCGATTGTTGTTTCATTGGTCAAAGAACTTCCTACACCCAAAAAAATACCTGCTACAGGAAGTACTGCAATAGGTAACATAAAGGATTTTCCCATTCTTTGCAAAAAGCTAAATACATGATGTTGTTTCATTTATTAACACCTCTACTGTATTTATGATGATAAATGACATTTGTCAAAAAGTCCATAAGAAAAGGTTATGAAGAAGAAATACCTTGATGGTTGATCGATGAATTATTTACAAATGAACCTGAAGAAAACTATATGATGCACTGTCCTGAATGTAATCATAAAATGATTGTAAAAAAATAATTCAACAACTAAAGACAAATACAAAATGTTGGCTATTACGATCGTCCTTTTTGTCGTTGTGGATAACCCACAAATTATGACAATTTGATAGTTTTTCACATACTGCATTTCCCTATTTCCAAACCAAAATCTTAATATACAAGAAAAACGTCTTTACTTATGCAAAGACGGCTATATCCTATCATACAAATTTAACAGAAATCTGTATATTATATGGTTTTAAAGACTATACAAGTTTTAAGTGCCTTTAAAAAAGAATTTGGTAGTCGCCAAAGGAATTTAAGGAATTATCTGTAAAAGCACAAGAAAAGCAAGATTAATTTCTTGCTTTTGATATTTTCATGACCCAATAGCCCTTATCACGAGCCATTTTTTCTACTTCATAGCCTTTTTCTTGTAAATAATGAATTGCACTTTGAGCACCATGCTGCTTGCGCATTACGATCCAGAAATGACCATCTGTAGCTAAATGTTCCATACATTGATCAAACAATGAATAAATCATAGCCTTTCCCGTCCGTATAGGTGGATTTAAAAGAATGCAAGCATACTGGCCTTCATTTATACCAGACTGACATACTATCTTTGCCTTACGACGATATTTTTTCATGTTTGAATCAGCAAGTTGACAAGCTCTTTGATTCACATCAATCATTGTCATTTCGGTATGCTTCCAATATTCCATTAAAATCAATGCGATTGGGCCAATTCCACAACCTAGATCTAATGTGCTTTCTGGTTCAGATTCGTTGTCGAGTACTGTTTCTAAAAGAATACGCGTACCTTCATCCAATTTATCTTTACTGAAAACTCCCGCATTGGAATTTAACTTATATGTGAAATCACGAAAATGTATCGTTATTTCTTCTGGTGCATCTTTTACAACATCATTTGTGAAATAGTGTGCCATACTACTTTGTAGCAGCTTCTACAATTGCATCCGCATCAATCTTGTATTTTGCGAATAAAGCAGCTGGTTTTCCACTTTCACCAAATACATCTTGAACACCGACACGAACAAGCTTGCATGCTGTTCCAGTTTCAGCCAATACTTCTGCCACAGCACTTCCTAAGCCACCGATAATTGAGTGTTCTTCGCAAGTTACGATTTTATCGTGAGTTTTTGCAAGTTCAACAATCAATTCTTTATCGATTGGTTTAATTGTATGAATATTTACTACAGTTGGAGCTGTTTCCATTTTCTTAGCAGCCTCTAATGCTTCTTGAACCATTAATCCAGTCGCTACTAAAGCAACTTTTTCACCTTTTTGAAGGACAACACCTTTTCCTAGTTCAAATTTATAGTCGTCTCCATTTACGCTTTCAACGCCACTACGACCTAAGCGAACGTAGCAAGGACCATCAATTTCAGCTACAGCCTTGCATGCTTGTTTAGCTTCATTGTAGTCACATGGAACGATAACTTTCATACCTGGAATACCACGCATCAAGCTAATATCTTCAATACATTGGTGACTTGCACCATCTTCTCCAACACTAATACCAGCGTGAGAAGCACATACTTTTACATTTAAGTGTGGATAGCCAATACTGTTACGGATTTGTTCAAATCCACGTCCAGTCGCAAACATTGCAAAAGTTGATGCATACGCAATCTTTCCACTAGCTGCAAGACCTGCCGCAACACTCATCATATTTCCTTCAGCAATTCCCATGTCAAAGTGACGAGAAGGATCTACTTTTTTGGCTTCTCCACTCTTTGTACTACCAGCTAAGTCAGCATCTAATACAACGACATTTTCGTTTTCAACCATTAATTCTTTTAAAGCATCACCATAAGCGACACGTGTAGCTACTTTTGCCATTATTCTGCCTCCAATTCTTTCATTGCAGCATGGTATTGTTCTTCATTTGGTGCTACTCCATGCCATCCTTGTTGATCTTCCATAAATGAAACACCTTTACCTTTAATTGTTTTGGCAACAATTACAGTTGGCATTCCTTTCGTTTCGCGAGCTTCTTTTAATGCGGCACGCAATTGATCAAAATCATGACCATCTACATTGATTACGTGACAGTTGAAAGCTTCGAATTTTTTATCCAAAGGATAAACACTCATAACTTCATCTACATGACCATCAATTTGAAGGTTGTTGTTGTCAACAATAATACATAAATTATCTAACTTATAGTGAGCTGCTGACATTGTAGCTTCCCATACTTGTCCTTCTTGGCATTCACCATCTCCAAGTACAGTATAAATACGGTGATTATTTTTATCCAATTTATTTGCCAATGCCATACCTACAGCACAAGAAATACCTTGTCCTAAAGAACCTGTAGACATATCTACGCCTTCTACATAATTCATATTAGGATGTCCTTGTAAACGTGAATTGATAGCTCTAAAAGTTGTCAATTCTTCTTCTGGAAGGAATCCTTTTTCAGCAAGTACTGCATATAAAGCTGGACTTGCATGTCCCTTACTCAATACAAAACGATCACGATTTAATGTATTTAAGTTTTCCTCATTAATATCCATTTCTTCAAAGTATAACTCTGTCAAAATGTCAGTTGCACCTAAACTTCCACCCGGGTGTCCACTTTGGGCACTATACACTTCTTTCACAATATTTCTACGAATATTTTTTGCGTGCAATGCAAGTTCCTTGTTTTCCATAATATTTACGCTATCTCCTTTTTGCGCATACATTATAACAAACTTTTTCCCACAATACACCCCCTACAAAAAGTCAATTATTTCACAAATGCATATCTTGCCAAACATAAGCAGCATCATTGATCAATTCCACGTCTTTTTGAGAAATTCCAATCAATTCTAATACTTCAAAAATGTCTAACCCTTTACCAAATAGCTTTTTAAAACAATCCCTTCTCGCATTTGCCTTCTCTTGTTTGATTACTCTTTCTAACACTTCTTGAATCACATCTGAATGCGCATGATAAAACATCCCATCCAATTTTAAGGAAAGTTTTTCATCTACATCCAAAAATAATTTCCTTAATGTATCAATATCACATCCTCGATTCATCAAAAGTAAATAAAAACTGCGAATTTCCAAGTTATACACTCGTTTACGAAACAATTCAAATTCTACATCTAATTCTTCCATTTTATAATCTCCTTTTTTCTACACTCTCTTATACGTAAAAAAAGGAGAAATTCACAAAAAAAGTGAGAAATTAATCTCACTTTTCAACTTCATAAATCATAGCACCAAAACTAGGTACGTTAACTTCAATCATATATGGTTGATTATGTCTTGTAAGACGCATAGCTTGTACTTCTTGAGGCGTATGGTCTTTTAAATTTCCATTATATTTATCCCACTCTGTATTTAAGATTTCCTTATATTTACCTTTACAAGGAACACCAAATTGTTGGTGATCATATGGATTTGTAGAGAAATTCATAATAATGACAAAGTCTTTCTTTGACCCTCTACGAATAAATGAGAACGTATTTTGTCCAACATTATCTGCATCAATCCAACAGAAACGACTCGGATCATAATCCTGATTGAAGAATGCATCATTTTCTGTGTAGATCTTACCTAAATCTTCACATAGATGTTTAAACGCATCATGCATTGGATAATCCAACAAGAACCAGTCACAACTCTTTTGTTCGTCCCATTCACGCAATTGTCCAATTTCATTCCCCATGAAATTCAATTTTTTACCAGGGTGCGCAAACATATATACATATAAAGCTCTTGCCTGGGCAAACTTATCTTCATAACTTCCCCACATCTTATCTACAATTGTTGCCTTACCATGTACAACTTCATCATGACTAAATGGCAAGATGAATCTTTCAGAATAGAAATAAGCCATTGAGAATGTAATATCGTGGTGATGCCACTTGCGATAAATCGGATCTCTTTTCAAATAAGACAATGTATCGTTCATCCAACCAAGATCCCACTTATAGTCAAATCCTAAGCCACCTGCATAACTAGGTTTAGTGACATTAGGAAAATCACTAGAGTCTTCTGCAATCAACATGATTTTTCCTTGATATTCTTCATTCAACAAGTAATTCATACGCTTCATGAAATCACATGCACCTTCATTTACTCCGTTATTTTTATTTCCATGCCAGAAAATCGCATTACTAATGGCATCCATTCTCAATCCATCTACATGATAAACGTCTATCCAGAAATTAGCTGCAGACATTAAGAATGAACGAACTTCTTCTTTCCATAAGTCAAAGTTAGCTGTTCCCCATTCACTGTTGGCATCTTCTGGTTTTGAATATTCATATAAAGGAGTGCCATCAAACATTCCTAATGCATAATTATCCTTCACGAAGTGCACAGGCACAAAATCCATAATAACACCGATACCCGCTTCATGAAGTGCATTCACAAAGTGCATCAATTCATGATTTGTTCCATAACGAGATGTACTTGAAAAATAACCCGTACATTGATATCCCCAAGAACCATCAAATGGATATTCACATAATGGCATAACTTCTACATGTGTAAAGTGATGTTTCTTACAGTGTTCAATTAGATCCTTTTCAATTTCATGATATTGTACAAATTCTTCGTTCTCATCCTCTTTTTTCCATGAACCAACATGCATTTCATAAATATTCACAGGTGAATCAAAACCCTTATTTCTTTGATTTAACCATTCTTTGTCGGTCCATCCATCATAACTTAAATCCGATATAATACTTGCCGTATTCGGTCTTAATTCACTATAAAAAGCATATGGATCCATTTTATCTACCAATTCACCATTTGCCTGCCATACACGATATTTATAAGAATCCTGATTCTTTGCACCTTGCACAAAACATTCCCAAATACCACGTTTATCTTTTTTCATTTTACTAGCTTGGTCGTCCCAATTATTGAACGTCCCAATTACTGATATATTTTTTGCGTTTGGAGCATATACTCGAAAGCGAACGCCATCCCCTTCTAAATGTGCACCAAAAATATTATATGCATGTATATCACGCCCTTCAAAAAAGGCTTTTGTCTTTCTTTGATCCATAATGATATAACCTCCGTACATATATTTTATACCGGAATGGAAGAAACTTAAAGCAGATTTTTTAGATTTTGAAAACGCTTACCAATATGCAAAAAAGATGCAACTATCGTTGCACCTCCATGAATTGATGTAATATATTCTCTAAATCTTCCAATGTATTCATTTGTGACATCTCATTCTTAAAGATTCTTGAACTTGGAAGCCCCTTTAAATACCAGCTAGCCAAACCTCGCATTTCACGAATAGCTACCTTTTCACCTTTTGTATCCGCTAAGCCTCTGGCATGATCCATACAAATCTCAATGCGATCTTCCATTGAAAATTCATGTTTCTGACCTGTAATCGAATCCACGCATTCTTGAATCAAAAATGGATTTCCAACAATCCCACGACCTAGCATAACGGCATCACACCCTGTTTCATTCATCATACGATGAAAATCTTCTACACTACGAACATCCCCATTTCCGATAACAGGAATCGACACAGCGTCCTTCACTTGTTTAATATAAGACCAGTCTGCTTTTCCTTCATACATCTGATTACGTGTACGTCCATGTACAGCTACAGCACTAACGCCTACACTCTCCATAGCCTTTGCCATTTCAACACAATTGATATGATATGTATCAAAACCTAAACGCATCTTAACTGTCACTGGTTTATTTACATTTTGGACTATATTTGACACCAATTCTTTGGCATAATCAATATCTTTCATCAAGAAACTTCCAGCCTGTGCTTTAATCACCTTATTTACAGGACACCCCATATTAAAGTCAATAATATCACAATTTGTTTGTGTATCTAAATATTTAGCGGCATATACAACTGTATCAATATCATGTCCAAACAACTGAAAAGATACTGGATGCTCATTTTCATCGATTGCACACATCTGTTTTGTCTTTAAAGAATCATAGTACAATGCCTTGTCACTTACCATTTCGTTACAAACTAAACCAGCACCAAAACGTTTCGCAATTCTACGAAATGCGATATTACTAATACCTGCCATTGGCGCAATGACTACAGGATTATCGATTTCTACATTTCCAATCTTAATCATGCATCTTACTCGCAATCGCTCTTAATTCTTCTTCTGTAAAATGATACGATTCATTACAGAAATTACATGTGATATCACAACCATGTTCTTTATCCGCCATATCTAACACATCTGATTTTTTTATTGTTCCCAAAGCTCTAGCCATACGTACTTTTGAACATGGACAATCATAAGCCACTGGTTGTGTCGTTAAAATCTTGGCATCTTCAAACATGTCATTTGCCAAATCTTCTAAACTTGAATCATCATATTCCTGAATTAAAGTACTCATTGGTTTTAATCCTTCAAGTACATGCTCGCAAATCGAAATATCAGTTTCCGTTGCATCCGGAAGCATTTGTAGAATCATAGCTCCAGCACTGGCAACACGACCATCTGTTCCAATTAAAACTCCACATGATACCGCTGTTGGTGTTTGTTCAGACAAAGTAAAGTAATAGGCAAAATCATCCCCAATTTCACCACTTTGAAGTTCTACAGAACCAGAAAAGTTTTCTTCCATGCTTAAATCTTTTGTAACTGTTAAAGTTCCATCTGTACCTACGACGGCGCCAACATTTAGTTTACCCGGACGAATCAAAACATCCTCTACATGTGGATTTGAAACAAAACCACGAACATTTCCATTCGCATACGCATCTACCACAATTGAACCAATTGGACCATGCCCATTAATTGTGATTGATAACATTTCTTCTTCTGATTTCAACATAGCACCCATCATACTTGCTACAGACAATGTTCTTCCTAAAGCTGCACAAGCACATGGATGCAAATCAAAACGATCTTGCGCTTCCTGTACTAAATCAGTTGTGCGCACAATATATAAACGAACATGCTCATTTAAAACAAGAGCTTTTAATAGTTGATCTTTCATAATATCCTCCGCATATAAAATTCACTAGCACCATTCTACTGAATTCTCTTTTCCATTTCAAGCCAAACTAAAAGCCATCAATCGATGGCTTAAGTATGCAATTAATCTTTTTTCTTAGTTAATTCATTGAACGCATCATCCAAATCCTTTTGATCAACGCCAGTTGGAGTTTCTGGAATCTCTGGAACTTGAACTTCTTCTTGTTCTGGTTTTTCCTCTTCTTCACTTGTTTCAACATTAGGATCTGTTAACTGTCCATAATTCATTAAATTAGTGATTTCTTCATTCGTTAATGTTTCATGTTCATACAAATTATTCGCAATCAAATCCAACAAATCTTTGTTTTCAGTTAAGATTTTACGACAATTTTCATGGCACTCATCTACAATCGCGCGAACTTCTTTATCAATTTCAGCTGCTACACCTGCAGAATAATCACTACCCTTTGTGTAATCTCTTCCTAAGAAGACATTTCCTTGAGGATCTGCATATTGGATAGGCCCTAAACTAGACATACCATATACACGAACCATATTCTTGGCAATTTCAGTCAATTTTTCAATATCATTTACAGCACCTGCACTGATTTCTCCAAATTGGATTTCTTCAGCCGTACGACCACCAAGTAAACCAGTGATCTGCGCAATAAATTCAGATTTTCTATGGAAATACTTCTCTTCACGAGGTGTCATCAAGTTATATCCACCTGCATCTCCACGAGGAATAATAGTAACTTTCTGAACCATATCAGCATCTTCAAGCTTCAAACCAATAACGGCATGTCCTGCCTCATGATAAGCCACAAGGATTTTATCCTTTTCCGTATATTTCTTACTCTTTTTCGCAGGTCCCATCATAACACGGTCAATGGCTTCATCTAAATCGGTCATAGTGACCTTAGCTTCATTTTTACGAACCGCTAAAATAGCACCTTCATTCAATACATTTGCCAAATCAGCTCCAGAGAATCCAGGGGTACGTTTTGCCAAATTTGCTAGTGAAACATCACTCGCCAATTTTTTATTACGAGCATGTACATGTAAAATAGCTTCACGGCCCTTAATATCCGGTAAACTAACAGTAACGCGACGATCGAAACGACCACTACGAAGTAATGCAGGGTCTAAAACATCTGGACGGTTTGTAGCTGCAACCACTACAATTCCAGCATTGTCTGTCATACCATCCATTTCAACCAACAATTGGTTCAATGTCTGTTCACGCTCATCGTTTCCACCGCCCATACCAGCTCCACGCTGACGTCCTACGGCATCAATTTCATCAATAAAAATAATACATGGTGCACTCTTTTGTGCGGTTTTAAACATATCACGTACACGACTTGCACCTGTTCCGACAAACATTTCAACAAAGTCAGAACCAGAAATTGAGAAGAAAGGAACATTGGCTTCTCCAGCTACGGCTTTGGCAAGTAAAGTTTTACCAGTTCCTGGAGGCCCAACCATCAAGATTCCCTTAGGAATGTGTGCTCCCATATCCGTAAATTTCTTTGGTGAACGCAAATAATCAATAATTTCTTTTACTTCTTCTTTTTCTTCTTCACAACCTGCAACATCTTTAAAACGAACTTTTACATTTGATTCAACACGAGCTTTTGATTTCGCAAATTCGAATGCTTTATTGTTGCCTCCACCACCCATTTTTGCGAACATGAAATAGAAGAATACCGCAATAATTAAGAATGGAATAATTTGAGATAGAATCGAAATCCATACACTACCTTGATTAGGATCTTCTACAGTTAATTTTCCACCATTTCTCTGCAAAGACTTTTCTAATTTTTCAATATTCTTTTCTGTTCTTGGAACAATAACCTTGTATCCAACTGTCTTTGAATTCTGCTCATAAGTTCCTTCCAAATGGATTACAGTGGAACTAATTGTCATGGAACTCTTTTTAAAATCAACTTCATCTACAATTTTCTCAAATTGTGTATAATTCATTTGTACAGTACTGCCCTGTGAACTATAAAAAACTAATGATAATACAATTGATAAAATGAAGATGGTTGGTAAATAATTTAACCACTTCTTCATAATCTTCCTCCTACTGATAAATTTCCGGCTTTAAAACACCAATAAATGGTAAGTTACGATACTTTTGATTGTAATCCAATCCGTATCCAACCACAAATTCATTTGGTACTTCAAAACCAACATAATCCGCTTCGATTTCACAAACACGACGACTTGGTTTGTCTAATAATGTTACACAACGAACATCAAGACACCCTTTATTTTTAAACATTTTCTTAACTTCAACTAAAGTTCTACCCGTATCAATAATATCTTCTACAACCAAAATAGAACGGTTTTTACAAGATAAGTCCATATCCTTTAAAATACGAACATCTCCAATAGATTCTGTTCCATCGTATGAACTAACTGACATAAAATCAATTTCACATGGAAATTCAAAACGCTTGATCAATTCAGCCATAAAAGGAACACTTCCCTTTAATAATCCAACTATAATTGGAGTTTCTCCAGATTCTTTATAATCTTTTTCTATCTGATGTGCTAGTTCTACACAACGATTTTCAATTTCTTCTTCACTTAATAAAACTTTTTCAATATCTTGAGCTATCATATGGTGTTTTCTCCTTAAAGTACTTACACATTGTAACATAAACATTTAATCTAGACCATTTATTTTAAAGTAGAACTGTTGATTTTGTGAATAATGTTTTACATCACATCCAAGTCCTGGCACAAAAATTACATTTCCCACTTTATTTTCCACTACAAGCCAATATTTTCGATGTATCTTACTGATTTTTCGATCCACAAAAAATCGATGTACATTCTTATTTCCAAACCGCATTTGAATTGTATCGTTAACTCTAACACGACGTATCACTAAAGGAAAGTCAGATGCATCTACACTAAACATTTCAATTGTTTTCCCCTCGTTTTTAATTATAAAATCCGGATAATCTTTAACTTCTAATTCATCCAATTTATAATACACATCTTTAGGACTAGGCATAAAATACAACTTACCCCCATGTCTTTCCAATAACCAGTTCTCTATTTCAATTAACACATCTCTTCTTAATTGAACACATAATTCTTCCATATATTTTTTTGAGAAATGATGCTGCAACGTTTGGAATAAAAAAGTATCTAGATATAGCCACGTATCTTTTTGATTTAGTAAGGCATCTACATCGTTATTCCAACCTTTATAAAAATCTTCTATACCCTCTCTTTTGATTTGCCATAGTTCATTCTCATTTTGAATCTTTAAGATCCACGCTTCCTTTTCTTTGCGACTCATCTTCTCGATTTGTGTATGGCGAATCACATTACGCGTATAATGATTCGTCAAATTAGATTCATCAATACCAAAAGACACACCATTCTCATTACAATACTGTTGCAATTCATTCTTTGTAAAACTAAGTAGAGGACGAATGATTTGATATCCATGTCTTATACTTTCTTCTTTTAATCCGTACCAGTCACAAACCATATTTCTTTTCTTCTGAAATAAATATGTTTCAATCACATCATCCATTTGATGAGCAACATATAATATTTTTGTATCGAACTCATCTGCTACTTTTTCAAAAAAAGCATAACGAACATCTCTTGCCCATGCCTGAAAATTTCCTTTCTCATGTACCGGATAACAAACCCGAACAGGAATATCATACTTTCTACAATATTCTTTTACGATATTTTCATCCCTGTCAGCCGTATCTCGATGTTTATAATTTACATGCGCAACAACAATGTCTTTGCCTTGCTTATTCAATTGATCTAATAAAGCCATACTGTCAGGTCCACCTGAACAGGCTACTACACATTTTGACATACGACTATTATAACATCATTTGTAAAACACACTTCTTAATTTTCTCAAACAAATAAGAATCCGGAGCAATATGAGCCTTTACATCAATAACTCTTGCTGAATTGATCCATTTTGCATCATTTAAGAATAATACACTCGATTTATTCAACCCCTCAATCTCTGGTAAACGCATCAAATGACGTTTTCCTGTATGTGATACAGGATCATATGCTTTATGGTACGCACTACTATTTCCACTCATGGGTACCACAAAAATTTTCCCATGTTTCATCGCCAAAACCAAACCAAAATGTTGATAACCTACCTCACTTAAATAAGCTAAGCCAAAATCTGTAAAGCATATGTCACCTACCTTAATATATACCTTGGCTTCTAAACTTGAATACATCTGTTTTCTTTGACAGAAGTTTAATTTCGAAAGCATGTAATCATACACTTCATTTTCATTTAAACCTGATAAAAGTTTTTCTTCAGCAACTCTAGCCTGCGATGTGATTTTTTGTGTGTATTCTGTTGTTTTATTATTTTTCTTTTTTTGCCATTCATTCGGTTCCATAAGTCTCATTTTAACAGTCCAATGTGAAAACAATATTAAAAGTAGGCCGTTTAGCCTACTTTTTTTAAAATTTTCTAGATTTTCTTTGAATACGATGCCACAACCCAATCAAAGGATGGAATTTTTCACTGATCATAGCCGATTTTTCAATAAATATTTCCACCGCCAACAAAATAACCACCATAACAAAGAAACCAATATTTCGATTGATCATATACGCAAAGGCACTCAAACCAAATAGCGCCGTTAAACCACACATTATAATAACTGTATTTCGATGTCCAAATTGGCGCATCAACAAATGATGAATATGACTTTTATCAGCTTCCATAAATTTCATACCTTTTAAGGTACGTCTTAAAATTGCAGAAAGTGTATCAATAATAGGTAGCATCAACAATAAAATAGGTAATGCCAAAGTAAGAATCGTACTTGATTTAAAGCCCAGTAACGAGATAGCTGAAATCATAAATCCCAAAAATAAAGATCCACAATCTCCCATAAAAATACTAGCAGGATGGGCATTATAGGCTAAAAAGCCAAATGTTCCTGAAGCCAGAATAAATGCGATACTTAATAAATCTAAACGTCTTTCAATGATTGCGATAGAACCAATGACCACAAGAGCAATAACACTCATACCACCAGCCAAGCCATCCAAGCCATCAATCAAGTTTACCGCATTGGTGATACCAGCCACCCAAACAATCGTAAAAACAAATGAAATAATACCCGTATCAATTTGTATACCTAAAGGTAAACGAATAATATCTACAGAAATCCCAAAATAAATCAATACTAAAGCTGCAATGACTTCTAAAGTCAATTTCACCAATGGTTTTATATCAATCAAGTCATCGATCAATCCGGTAAAAAACATAATACTGCTTCCAATTACCAATCCCTTGATTTGTAAATCTGCCTTCACAAATATAGCCATTGTGATAATAAAAGATAAATAAATAGCAACGCCACCAATACGCGAAATTTTTCCATGATGAATTGTTCGCTTATTTTCTTTGGCATAGGCACCACAATATATCGAATATTGCTTCACAATAGGTGTTAAAATCAATGAAATCAAAAATGGCAATAAAATCATTTTATAATCAATCACGCTGACTTTACCCCCTTTAATGCTTCTATCATATCGTATTGTCCACGTTTTGTACAAAGAACTGGACAAGAAATACTTTGAGCAATATATTGTGAAGTACCGTAACAATCGGCTAAACCTCCACTCATTTCTATTCCATGCACTAAAAAATACTCTTGTAAAGAAGCCGGAAGACTATCAAAACAATGTTTTACCCATAAAGAAATCTGCGATGAAACCATTTCAAATGCAGGCCATAATAAACTTGATTCAATTTGAACTTGATGTAGATTTTGTCTTTCATCAAAACCATAACACATCAACAAACTATTTTTTTTATATTTAAAAGCATGGCTTGCCATTTCCTTTAAATGTGCCGCATCCATTTTAGTAATAAAACATCCCGTTTCCATATACACTATCTTTTGAATCTGCTCATCTATTTGAATTCCGGCATAAAAAATTGTTTTAGATACGATAGCTTTATCATATGTACATATATGAATTTCCGTATAAGAATGTCCACTATGCACTAAAAAGCAAGGATTTTCTTCTTGCAAAACCTCTAAATTCGAAATAAGTTCAACCTTACGTACTCCACAATTTAAACACGTCTGCTGCCATTGTTCACGCTGTCTTTGTGTCGCTTCACTTGGTATAATGACCAGTACGCTAGGTCTTAGTAAACTATCATAAGCATGAAGCTGGTCCAATCCCTCATGAATCAAAGGTTCAATCGAATGAAGAATTTGACCATGTGATATTGGATACTGAATTTGAACTGTATCTAAATCCTTGTATAAATAAGCAAGTGCTTGATTTGATACTCCTAAAACTTCAGATCCTTTTTCTGCGATTATTGTCTTCAAAACAACTTGTTTCTGTGTAGAAAAATCATAAAATCGTGCTGAATACGCCCCAATATCAAGGGCAATCCATTTATCAAGCAAAGCCATTATAGATTGTTAATTGTAGAATCGCCTGACTTGATACATACGCAAGACAAAGCGATAAAAGAAACATTAAAATCTGCACTTTCTTAGGATTTTTTACACTACAAATCTTTTCAAACTGAATACTTGAAATCGCATAAAAACTTAAACCAAAACACGCAAAGAAAACTAAATAAGAAATTACAGAAGCTGCCATACTAGCCTCCTACATGTACAATTTCTACAAAATCGTACTTTTCTTTTAGCTGCTCATATGCACTTGAAATCACATCTTCATCTACACTGAACCCTAACATACTAGAACCAGAACCCGACATCAAAATTCGCACTAAACCTGCATCTTCCATATCCATTTTCACTTGATTTAATTCCGGTTCAATCTCAAATGCGATAGGTTCTAATGCATTAGCCATAGTTTGATATAAAAGATCCATATTTTTTTCACGAATACTTGATTCTACTAAATCCACATCCGGATGAAACGGACGAGATTCTTTCCACTTTGAAAAAGCATTGGCCGTAGAAATTCCAAACTCTGGCTTTACAACCACAACATCAAATTTCCAATCACTATCAATTGGCATAATTTTCTCACCAATTCCTTTTACTCTAGCCCATTTATCATGAATACAAAAAGGAACGTCTGCCCCCACTTGTTTTGTGATTTCATATAAATTTTCTTCTGTCTCTTCAATACCTTCCATTTTTAAAATAGCTTTACATACTGCTGCTGCATCAGCACTTCCACCACCAAGTCCAGCCTGCGCAGGAATATGTTTTTTAATAGATACTTTAAAACAAGAATTCAAATGATATGTATCTTTTAAAACCTGAATCATTTTAGAAACTGTATTATTCTCCGGTAATTTCATACCTTCACAGATAACTTCATCAACTTCATTTTTCTCAACATCAATTTCATCAGAAATTGAAATAGGTGCCATAATCATATCTAAAGAATGATATCCATTATCCATTCTTTTTACGACATCCAATGCTAAATTAATTTTTGCCCTTGCCTCTACTTGCATAAGTCACCTCATATAATCGAATAAAATCTTCTAGTGTACACTGTTGTGCACGTGTACTTGGCTCTATATTTACTTGTTCTAACAACTCTTTTGCGAGAGCTTTATCACTCACAAAATTTTGAAAATTATTATATATTGTCTTTCTTCTTTGCGTAAAACAAGCTTTCACTAAATCAAAGAAATAATTCTCATCTTCTAAATGATATTTATGATGAAAAGAAAACTGAATAACCATAGAATCTACATTCGGACTTGGCCAGAACACTCTACGTGATACATCCATTACTTTTTTTACATCACAACGATATTGTGTAATCACACTCAGCGCATTATATTCTTTATCGTTTTCATGTGCCAAGAAACGTTCACCCACTTCTTTTTGCATCATAACTGTAATTCTTTCAATCTCTTCATTTGCCTCAAACAACTTAAATAAAATTGGCGTTGTGATGTAGTAAGGAAGATTTGAGGCGAACACAACCTTTTGCCCAGGTTTTCTGAATTCACGAATCTTTTCATCAATATCCACCTTTAAAATGTCTTCCAACACAATCTGAAGATGATCAAAACCAATTTCATTCTCTAATACAATTGGTAATCTTTCATCAATTTCAAAAGCTACAACCTGATCACTTTTTTCACATAAAAACTGCGTTAAAGCTCCAATTCCTGGACCAATCTCAAAAACCAATTCGTCCCTGGATTGAATAGCAGCATTCGCAATTTTTTCGACAACCCCAGGTTCAATAATAAAATTTTGTCCAAAGCTTTTCTTTGTGAAAACATTATACTTTTCTTGAATCTCTTTTGTTTTCTTTACTGTTGCGATTGCCTGTTTCATGAAAGACTCCTCTCAATTATCTCTTCTTTTTTCACATTCATCTGATTTAAACGCTTAAAACACGTTTTCGCGTTACAAGGCCCTACATGGAAATCCTCACATACTTTAAAACGCAAATCTTTATTTCCTACTAAACCTAAGTCAATAAAATCTTGCCAGCTCAATACTTCTTCTTTATTCTCAAACGTTACATAATTACATAAAGCATCCCATAAATCTTCTTTACTTGCATGCTCTACACCTACTTTTTTTGGTGTCTTTGCCTTTTCCTTATTAATAAACGCATGTTTACATCCACTAACACTACCACTAATTAGTCTACGAATATGTTCTCCTGGTGTGTCTGGATCCGTAAAGATAATGACACCTCTAGTCTTTTGAGCTTGTCTTACACGCTCAATCGTTTTTTCATTGACCTGATCTCCACCTGTCTCTATCGTGTCACAGTCAAAAAAAGACTGCAACGTATTTGTGTCATTTTTTCCTTCAACGACAATAATTTCCTTAATATGTTGTTTCATTTGTCTCCACCACATGTTTCGTTGTAAAACCAGCTCCATGTACCTGATGCACATCATTCACTATAATAAAAGCTTTTGGATCAATCTCTAAGACACTTGATTCTAATAATGGATATTGTTTCTGCTTAATAACACACATCAACACAGGCTTAGGTGCTTGTGTATATCCTCCACTTCCATCTAGAATCGTTACACCACGATCCACTGTCTCTAATAAAATACGACGAATTTGTTTCCATTCCGTTGATATAATCATAACATTTTTTGCGGACTGCATACCAAGCATTACCGTTTTATCAATAGCCACACCACAAACAAATACAGACATAATACCAATCAAAGCTGGAGTTAAACCGTGTGTTACAACACCTAATAAAACCGTTAAGCCATCCACGATCATTACACTTGTTCCTTCAGGAATTTTCAAATACTTATGTAAGACCAAAGCTAAAATGTCCATACCACCCGTACTTGAATTCACTCTAAATACCAATCCTAAACCAATACCTACAATGACACCGGCATAGATTGTAGCCACATAAGGAGGCATCACAAATGTATCTTTAGGAAACATCGCAGCAACCTGGGATAAACTTGTCACAAAGATTGGATATACAATTGTAGAAATTACGGATTTCATCGCAAATTGTTTTCCTAATAAAAGTGCACCCAATATAAATAATCCAATTGTCAAAGCATCAATCATTAAGACGGTATCAACTGGAAGGATTGGATGTAATGCGACAGCCACACCAGCAACACCACCCGTTAATATATTATTAGGAAGTATAAAAAAGGAAACCGAACATGCAACTACAAAGTTTCCAAGTATAATCATTATAAAGTCATGTATTTTATTCTTACTCATATGTATACCTCTTCTAGCCTACATGATTATAGCATTTTTTTCTTATTTCGTTTTTAAAAATATTACTTGCATAAAAGAAACTTTATCCGTATAATAGTCCGGGTTATATAAGTTCATGATATGGTTGAACGTTCATACCTACTACCGAAAACAGTAGACTATAGCCTTCAAATAGGAGGAAAATAAAATGCAATACGATATCATTATTATTGGTGCTGGGCCTGGAGGAATCTTCTCTGCCTACGAATTACTTAAAAACAAACCTGAATTAAAAATTGGTGTATTTGAAGCGGGTGCTCCATTAGAAAAAAGAAAATGTCCAATCGATGGAAAGAAAATCAAATCATGTATCCATTGTAAATCATGTGCTATCATGAATGGTTTTGGTGGAGCCGGAGCATTCAGTGATGGAAAATATAATATCACAAATGAATTTGGTGGAAACCTATATGAATATGTAGGTGAACAAGAAGCTATCGATTTAATGGAGTATGTTGATGAAATCAACTGCAAGATGGGTGGAGCAAAAACGCGTTTATACGCAAATTCAGATGCAGCTATCGCTAAAAAATGTCTTCAAAATGATCTTCACTTATTGAAGGCAAAAGTACGTCACTTAGGAACAGATATTAACTATGTTGTACTTGAAAATCTATACAATGATTTAAAAGACAAAGCCGAATTCCATTTCTTTAAACACATCGATATGGTAAATAAAATTGAAGATGGATATGAAGTAGTTTGTGGTGATGAAACATATACATCTGCACAATGTATCATCTCTACAGGTCGTTCAGGAAGTAAATGGATGGAATCTGTATGTTCAAATCTAGGTATTGAAACAAAAAGTGATCGTGTAGACATTGGTGTTCGTGTTGAATTAAATGCCGATACATTCTCAGAATTAACAGACTCATTATATGAATCAAAAATCGTATATCGTTCAAAAAAATATCAAGACCGTGTTCGTACATTCTGTATGAATCCTAGAGGTGTTGTCGTAAACGAAAACACAAACGGAATCATAACTGTAAATGGTCACAGTTATGAAGATCCTGCTCGTTTCACAAGCAACACAAACTTTGCCCTATTAGTATCAAATCATTTCACAGAACCATTCTCACAAAGTAACCAATATGGTGAAAGTATTGCCCGTCTATCAAACATGTTAGGTGGTGGCGTTATCGTTCAACGTTTTGGTGATTTGATTCGTGGACAACGCTCAACTCCAAGCCGTATTGCACAAGGATTCGTAACTCCTACATTGAAGGCTACGCCAGGAGACTTATCTCTAGTTATTCCAAAACGTCAATTAGATGACATTATAGAAATGATTTATGCCCTTGATAAAGTATGTCCATCAACAGCTAGTGATGATACATTACTATATGGTGTCGAAGTTAAGTTCTACAATATGCAAGTCAAAGTAGACAAGAACTTAGAAACAAAACACAAAGGACTATTCGTTATCGGAGACTGTTCAGGTGTAACACACTCATTAAGTCATGCCAGTGCATCAGGTGTATATGTCGCAAGACACATTACAGAAAATCTATAATAAGACACAAAGTGGATCAAATGATCCACTTTTTTTCAATTATTCAAACATTTTTTTCAAGTCAAACAAATGTATATTTTTATCTTCAATCATATTTTCATTGAATCCTTCTTTCGAAAAGATATAATATACTCTTTTTAATTTGTCTGGAAAAATAGAGGCGCTCTCTTTTAGATGTTCATACATATCCTTTGTATATTTTTTATTTCGATATTTACAATCCATCACCAACAAATATTCTTTAGTACTTGTGATACCATCTATTTCAATCGATCTGCTTAATTTCGAATTATCAACCTTATAATTCTGTATATGTGGAAAAATGTCTTCTAATTCACCTTTTTCATTTAACATATCCATATATAAAATCGATAAATTCTCAAATTCAAACGAAAGAAATGAATCTAATTTTTCTTTATTTCGTTCAAACACAAGATTGCCATTTATTTTTATCTTCTCCTGATTTTCAAAAATTAAGGTATACCACAATTTCAACATCGAATCCGATATATCATAATATATCGTTCGCTTATTTCCATTATACATATTCTTTTTCTCTACAATTTCACTCTTTATCAATGTTGAAATATATTTAGAGACTTTAGCCTCTGCCTCATGAATATCTTCACTAATCGTTTTTATTGTACGATTTCGCTTTGAGATTGATACTAATATTGAATTATATACATCTTGTACATTCGTTGAATTTGATAGAAGTTGATCTGGCAAATTAAAAAATGTTCCAAACTCATTAAACAATAAGTATTGAATATTTTCATAAAATGTTTTTGTATGATCAATTGTCGATAAATAATATGGATATCCCGACATTAAACACAAATAATTAGCTTGACTTTCAACATCCTCCATCATCACAAATTCCTTTGCGTCCATAAAATTCATTTTTTTGATTTCCATCTCAAAAGTACGTCTTTTATATAGTGGACTCGCATGATTCTGTATTTCTCTTTGCAAAAATCCTATATCACTTCCCGATAAGATGACCATCATATTATCACTCGCATGATCAATAAACTCTTGTAAAACGGAAGAGAAACTAGAATCTTGACTTACTATATACGGATACTCATCTATAACCAACACAAAACGCTCATTCTTTGCGTATTCTTGAATCGATTTAAAGGCATGTTGCCAACTCGCAAAAACAAATGTATCTGGTAGATTCAACAAATGATCCACTTCATAAGAAAAAGATTTTAAATTTCCATAACTATTATCTTGCTTAGCCTGAAACAATATACCCTTTTTACCCTTTAAAAATTCATTCAATATGGACGATTTCCCTATTCGTCTTCTTCCATACAATACACCAAATTCTTTTCTGTTACTTTTATATCGGCTATTTAATGCATCTAATTCCTTTTTTCTACCAACAAACATAGATCCTCCACTTTATTAACTCTACAGTTATTAACTTTCGAGTTAATAATATCATTGAATGAAAATATAAGCAACATGGTATAATAATCTAGGTGATAATTTATGATACAAATTCCAGACAACAGTACAATATTAGCTCCGGCTACCCTACATTTATCTTTATACAAAGAAATTTTAAAACAAAAAAGAGATTGCCTTGGCATACAAGTTTTAACCTTGTCTAGCTGGCTATCTTCTTTTTATCATGGACAAACAAAATCCGACATTGAAATTCTTTATTTATACAAAGAAGCCTTACAAAAAGTGTCTGTTCAAAACGCCTTCTATTCCAGTAAAGAAGACTATGATTTTTTAAATGCCTGCCTAGACTTTATTAAAATGGCTAAAACTTATCAAATCCAAGATTTTCCTTCTTCAACTCAAAAAGAAAAAGACTTAAATGAAATTTTAAATCTTCTATATCCCATTGAACTTAAGGAAGACCAAACCAAAGATGTTCTTTCAAGTTTACCTGATTTAGAAAATATCTATATTCTAAAAAAAGAATATTCCCAATTAGACAACTATTGGATTCAAATATTAATGGATCATGGGGCAAAATGGCTTGGTGAAAACCAATTATGTCAAACTCATTATTATAGTGTTGCGAATACACGTAAACAAATGGAAGTCCTTGCCCATCTAATTATCGAAAATGATTATTTGGCAGATGATATTTTCATTGCCCTAAATAACGCGAGTGATGAAAGTGTTCTAACCCAAATTCTTACAGCTCATAAGATTCCATTCACAACTATACAAGAAACACATATTACGTCTATTTATAATGAATGGATCAGTTACTTAACATGGATAAAAGACATGGATCTTAAAAGTTTTATAAACCTCATTCAAACTTTATATCCAAATGAAAATTATCTAATACAATACTACACATTATTCCCAGAAAAATTCCTTAATTTTGAACCGCACCTAAGTATTATTTCTTACGAAGAAAATGAGATCATTAATCTTTATCAATTTGAATCCTACCAAAAATTAGAACAACAAACATTAGAATGGATACAAAATCATGCTTTCTTATTTAACACATTAGATTTTCTTGAAATCGCAAAACACATTCAAAATCTACATGAACATGTTTCAAAAGAAGATTTTAATGCCTTTAACGACGTCATGTCACTCATTCAAGATGTACATACACACATTCATAATGCGAGTGATTTAAATATTTTGATTCATCAGATTCAAAATCTTTCTGCCAATCAAAAAGCCAATACAATTGAAGGTGTATTAATTGGATCAAGACAAGACATCACATCATTAAGGCCTATTGTCTTTTTGACAGGAACAAATGCCAATGCATTTCCTGCTTTAAAACTACATTCAGGCATCTTTGATGAAGCTTATGTAAAAAACACAGACCTTCCTAATCTTGAAACACGTATTCAAAATCAACAAACACAAATCTTTGATTGTTTATCCTTATGTGAAACACTTTATATTCTATACCCACAAAGCGACTATCAAGGAAAGAATTATGAATCAAGTTCAGAAATTGAAAATTGGCTACAAACAAAGCCAAAATTTATAACAACTCCAGATTCTTTTCATTGGACCACTCCAAGCATTGATTTAGACAAGAAAATAGCTCAATCCATCTTTTTTAAAGACAATCACTTTAAAGGTTCTATTTCAAGACTTGAATCCTATGCTCGATGTCCATTTTCTCATGCCTTAAAATACGGCTTATACTTAACGGAAAAGGAAAATATTACAGATATTCGTATTCGTGGAAGTATTTTACATCATGTCTTAGAAGTGATTTCTAAAGATAAACAAGATTATACTTCTTTATCCAAAGCAGAGATCCATCAATATGTTGAAAAAGAATTTACTTTCGCTAAACAAGTACTTTTACAGCAAGCCACATGGTTTGATTCACAAATTGAAGAAATCACAGAAAAACTTGTTTTGATTTTTGAACAACTTCATAGTTTTGAAACAAACTGGCACATGAATGTTGATAAACAAGAACATAAGTTTTCTTATTCATATCCATGGAATGAATATACTATCGATTTATATGGATATATTGATCGTATCGATAGTTCAAGCACATCCTTTTGTATCTTTGACTATAAATCAAGTGACAAAGATATTAGCCTGAATGAATTTGAATCCGGCCTTGCCTTACAACTAGCTACATATACGTTAGCTTATGAAAAAGAATCCAATTTAATTCCTGTAGGATGTTTTTATATTGCCTTAAGAACTACACCAGAAGCACTTGCTTATGGAAAATTAAATTATCGTAAGAAAGTGCCTGAATTAAGTATCACTAATGAATCTGACATTCTAGAGACATTCACAAGAAATCGCAAGCTCAAAGGCTGGCATTTTAGTGATGCGAGTATTTATTGTGATGACATTAAACAATATATGCCTGTAAAAAAGACAAATCCAGCTTTAGAAACGATCAAATCTGAATGGAGCCAAGTTATTGACAGTCTTTTAGAAGATATTTCTAGTGGCCAAACTCTTCCAAATCATGTAAAAGATGCATGTAAATATTGTGCATATAGATCCATTTGTAGAAATCTAGCTAATGAAGTTGAACCAAAACTTCGCGTAGAAAAGGAGGAAGAATAATATGGATTTTTCAATACCCCAAAAAGAAGCTATCGATATTCGAAACACGAACGTTGTTGTTTCTGCAAGTGCAGGAAGTGGTAAAACTGCCGTTTTAGTTGAACGATTATGTCAATTAGTATTAAAAGACCATATTTCAATTGATTCCATTCTAGCTATGACCTTCACAAAGGATGCTGCGGCTGAAATGAAAGCTCGTTTACTTTCGAAATTAAAGGAACAACCCAAAACGGACTATATTCTACAACAAATGGCACTACTTGAAACGGCCAGTATTTCAACAATTGATAGTTTCTGTTTATCCATTGTGCAAAACTATTACTATAAAATTCCCATCTCCTACACAATGTCTAAACAAACGGCATCAACCGCTCAAACACGTCTTGCCTTTGAGAATGCCTATAGGCATGCGATTCAAGATTTAGACTTAAAGGCCTATACACAACTAAAAATGTATTTTCATTCTTTTGGCAAAACTGAAGAAGATATTCAAAAGTATATTGAAGATATTTTGGCAATCATTAACTCTAAATCTGAAGAAGATGCCAAGGCTTGGATAGAAAATATTCAAGAATCTTATACATATTTAAATCCTAAAATAATGGAATATGCCTTAAAGTATTTCCATAATCATTGTCTAGCTATGACTGAAATTTTAGATGAAGTGATTGATCAAATATCAAAGCCTGAGGATTATGAAATTAAAAAGGATTATTTATCAAAATGTTTAGATGCGACATCTTATTCGGATTTTAAAGTTCAATTTGAATTGTATCTAAAGAATACTATTGGCTTTAAAAAGACCATTGATAAAGTGGATTATTCGAAATACCAAACTTCTTTTAAGGAACATGAAACAAGTATTGTCGAAAACTTATTTGACGAAGCGTTTTATCTAAAGGACATTCAAAATCATAAAGATTTAGTTGATACACTATTTGAACTCACAAATAAAGTAAAACTGTATTTTCAATTGGAAAAGAAAAAAATGGAAGTGATCGACTTTAATGATATGGAACACTTTGCGTATCAATTACTTCAAGATCCTATGATCAAAGAGGAGATGTACAATAAATACCAAATGATTCTAGTCGACGAATTTCAGGATACCAATGAGTTACAGGAAAAAATCATTGCGTCCTTCTGTCATGAAAATAATGTGTTTAGGGTAGGGGATATCAAACAATCTATATATGGATTTAGACAAGCCAATCCTAAAATCATGCAAGATTGGATGGAAAAAGAAGACGCCAACAACACGCCTTTGTTGCTGCAAGAAAACTATCGTTCCAATGCGAGTGTTATTGAATTCAATAATGATTTCTATAGTAAGATCATGAATAATGAATTGTTAGGAGAACAATTTAAAGATATTGATATTGCGAATGTAGGCACAAAAGGACAAATGGAAAGTCCTCAATATCCCGTTCGTTTCTTATATACAGAATATAAGGATGAAGAAGGTAATAAGGCAACTATTAAGAAGAATCATAATGAGAATCGTTTTGATTTAATCGCGAATGACATTATCGAAAAACATGAAGCGGGAATGCCCTATAAATCGATGTGTGTGTTAACCCGTAATCATGCTCCTCAAGAAAAATTAAAAGCTGTTTTTGAAGCTTACAACATTCCGGCGATGATTACGATTGATCATGGATTCTTTACAAATCCAGCCATTCAAATTGTCATTTCTACATTAAAAGCCTTAGAAGATCTAACTGACGATATTTCTTTATGTGCTTCTTTAATGTCTCCATTATTTAATATATCTTTTTCTCAAATAGCGAATTGTTGTATAGAAAAAGAAAAAGGCACATCTTTATATATGAGTATTAAAAACGAAGATTTTATGAAACCATTCTTTGAGTTATACACAAATAAAAATAAAACGATCACACAACTTCTACAATATATCTATGCATATAACGATTTCTATTATGCTTCTACGACAATTCAAGACAAAAACAACTTAGATTATTTATTAGAACTTGCAGGTCAATTTGAAAACCAAAATGATATTCATAGTTTTGTCTTACAATTATCTAAAGATGCAATGCAAGATCAGACACAAGAAGCAAGCTTGTATGGCAAAGAAGATGATGTAGTTCAAGTAAAGACAATGCACCAATCCAAAGGTTTACAATTTCCTATTGTGTATATTCTTTCGCAACACGAACAAAGAGATAAACATGGAAGCTCATGCATCTTATTTGATTCAACATTAGGATTATCTTTAAAAGGATTAAGTTTAGATTATAAATTAAAATACAATTCAATCTATCATTTGGCTCTACAAACCAAAAAAGAACTAGATGATCTTGCGGAGGAAATGCGAGTATTCTATGTAGCAACAACCCGTCCTCAAAAAGAACTTGTGATTGTGGACACGATTGAAAGTATTGAAGATTTTTATAGTCCATTAAATGCCTATACTTTGTTAGAAGATGAAAGTTATACAGGATGGCTTTTACATACCTATGCCCATATGAGTGATTCTTTAGTGGTTTTTGATAAAAAACAAGGATTATATGAAAGGCCATTAAAAGTGCGTCAAAATAACACGCCTTATATACTACCTACATATTCAAAAGCATCTAAAGCTTTTTCAAGTCAAACGGCAAGTGGCGCAAAAATCAAATTGGATTGGAAAGAGGTTTCTCTTTCTAAAAATATAGGAACGATTCGGGGAACTTTATTTCATGAAATTGTGGCACAATGTGCATATCCTTATCAAGAAAAAGACATCATCGCTTATGCGGATTCTTATGGATATACTTTAAAGAATCATGACATTAAACAGATTCTAGCTTTAAATTTAGATGCACTATATGCTTCTTGGATGAAAGAAAAACATGTATTTGAACAAAGCTATATTATTGAAGAAAAAAATCAAGTTGTACATGGTTTTATGGACTTAGTGATCTATAAAGATAATGAAATCATTATTGTCGATTTTAAGACAGATGCGGTAGATAACGAACAAAAATTAATCGATTTGTATACGATTCAGCTTCAGATCTATAAGAAAGCCATGAAAAAACTAACAAATTTACCAATAAACACGTGTATTTACTCTTTTTCCTTATCAAAGTGCATCTATTTAGAATAACTTATGTTACAATGGTAAAGTCTTTTTAAAAAAGAGAGAAGGAGAGCAAATCGTGGAAAAATTTTTTAAATTGAACGAGAAAGGTTCAAACGTTAAGACAGAGCTTATCGCTGGTCTTACAACATTCTTGGCCATGGCCTACATTCTAGGGGTTAACCCTAATGTTCTAGCAGATGCTGGTATGGACAAAGCCTCTGTATTCCTTGCGACTGCCATTAGTGCAGGTGTGGCAAGTATTATTATGGGACTTGTTGCCAACTATCCAGTTGCATTAGCTTCTGGTATGGGTGTTAACGCATTGTTTGCCTACACAATCTGTGGTCAAATGGGCTTTAGCTGGGCAGCTGCATTAAGTGCTGTATTCATTTCAGGTGTTATCTTTATTCTTATTTCTGTTACTGGTGTTCGTAAAGCTATTATCAACGCAATTCCAGTACAATTAAAGTTGGCAATTGGAGCTGGTATCGGTTTCTTCATTGCGTTTGTTGGTTTAAAAAATGCAGGTATTATTGTAGCAAGCCCTTCAACATTTGTGACAATCGGAAACTTAACAGATCCAGCTGTATTATTAGCTATTGTTGGTTTATTAATTACGATCGCATTAGTTATCAAAAATGTTCCTGCAGCCGTTTTCGTAGGTATGGTTATCACAGCTGTTATGGGTATCATCCTTGGATTCATGGGAATGGCTGGAATGCCTACTTTACCTGAACACTTCATTTCGTTTGATTTTGAATTACAAGCCGCTGGAGCTTGCTTCTCAGGAATCTCTGAATTATTCGCAAATCCATTCCAGGCTTTCGTTGTGATTTTCTCATTCTTATTTGTTGATTTTTTCGATACAGCAGGTACACTTGTTGCGATTGGAAACCGCATTGGTTTGATCAATGATAAAGGTGAACTTGAAAATGCTGAACAAGCCTTGGTTGCAGATGCATTTGGTACAGTATTTGGTGCTGTTTTAGGTACTAGTACAGTTACAAGCTTTGTTGAATCTAGTTCTGGTGTTGGCGTTGGAGGACGTACAGGTTTAACTGCATGTACATCTGGTGTTTGTTTCTTACTAGCCGTATTCTTATCACCACTTATCTTAAGTACAGTTACAAATGCTGTTACAGCACCAGCATTGATCGTTGTTGGTATTATGATGGCTCAACAATTAAAAGGTATTGATTGGGATGATATGATTTTTGCGGCAGCTGGATTTGTCACTGTTATTATGATGATCTTAATGTATTCTATTTCAAATGGTATCGCATGTGGATTTATCGTTTATACAATTGCTATGATTGCTGCTGGTAAGGCCAAAGAAGTTCACCCAACGGTTTGGGCATTAATGATTATCTTCGTATTATATTTCGCAACACCTTATATCATGTAAAAGAAAAAGTCGGTTCTCCGACTTTTTTAATACGTATTATTCTTTTCATATTGATTTTCAAAGGCATTCTTAAAAGTAGGGATGCCTTTTTTAGTATCATAAATCGATGCCAACAATTGTACAGCTTCATCTGTACTCATCTTTGATGTGTTGATCATCAATGTATAGTTGCGTGGATTTCCCCATTTTTGATTGGTATAAAATTCATAAAATCTTGCTCTTTGTGCATCTTTTTCTTGTACAATTTTCTTAGCTTGTTTTGCCGGTACTTGATATTCCTCTATCGACCATTTTATTCTTTCTTCCATATCGCTATAAAAGAATACAGAAATAACATAAGGATCATTTTTTAAAATATAATCCGCACATCTTCCTACAATAACTGCATCTTCTCTTTGCGAGATTTTCCTAATAAAATCACTAGCCATATCGTAGATTTGTGAATTCACACTTAATTCTGTAATGTTTCTAAGACCTAATAGACCTCTTGATTCAATTGTAAATAATCCGTTCGCATCTTGCTTTTGATCTTTAAAAAAATCTGCACAAACACCCATATTCACTGCAATTCTTTCCAAGATTTCTTTATTATAATAACTTATGTCTAAATATTCTGCTAATTTACGGGCTATTTCTCTTCCGTTGGAACCAAACTGTCTAGATATTGTTATGACTACATTTTTTTCCATATTCAATCCCTCTTTTTCTTATATCATACAATAATATGTTAGAATATTGTAGTGGAGGTTGGCTATGAAAAAGATAATTTTTTTAGATTTAGACGGAACTCTTTGGACTTTTGAAAAAATTCCTGGTTCTGCATTAGAGGCTATTGAACTAGCAAGAAAAAACGGGCATAAAATATACACAAATACAGGAAGAACACGTTGTGAAGTTCCTCAATTCTTACTGGATTTAAATTTTGATGGATATTGTTTTGGATCTGGAAGCGAAATTATTATAAATAATAAACAAGTTCTTTTTAAACCATTAGAAAAAAGAGATACAAAATTTATTCAGCACATTGCTAAAGACACAGGCTATTCTTTAGAAGGAAGTCAAACAACATTCACTAGTGAAAAAAATAGAGAACGTATGCGTCAATTCAATACAGATAATCGTATGGGAAATCGTTTCTTGTCTTTTCCAGATATTTCAACAATTACAGATTCCGATTATGGTCAAGTCATGAAGGTCAGTATCCATTTTGATTCCCTTTCACAACGAGAAGAAATTTTAAATCAAATTCCTGAACGTTTAACTTTCACTAATTTTTTACATCTAGGTGGAGAAATCACACATTCAGAATACAATAAAGCTACTGCCATTCAATTTGTCAAAGATTACTACGATGAAGAATATGAAACAGTTGCGATGGGTGACTCTGAAAATGATTTAACAATGTTAGAATATGCCGACATTTCTGTTGCGATGGGTAATGGTGTGAAAGAAGTAAAAGAAAAAGCCGACTATGTCACAGATAAAATTGACAATGACGGCTTATATAAAGCTTTCAAATATTTAAAGCTTATTTAGAATCAGAAATGATTCTATTTTTTTTATTGTTGTTCCTTCATTACATCTGCGTATTTTCTACGACCTGGATGTAAGTTATCAACATAGTAACGAATTGTTAAAGTTCCAGCAACTTTAGTACGAATCTTAGGCTCTACAATAAAGCCATCTCCTTCTAACATTGCATCTAACATAGCTTTACAGCAACTAGCTAGATTCTTTGCCCCTGGTTCACATTCATTCATAAACTCTTTGGCATTCACTTCGATGTATAACCACATTTTATCATGAGCTTCTTGTTTCATTTCCTGTAAACGAGTAGCATACTGTTCTTGAGTCCATTTTTCCATAATCCACGACATCCTTTCTTATATGCTAATCATACATCATTCTAACAAATAACTCAAACTTTGGCCTTTTTTTACAGTTACATTTAACATGTTTTTTTACAAATTATGTAAAATAAACACAATTGGAATCGTTATCACACAGGCAACACTTGTCATAAAGATAGCCTTACTTGCAAGCGTTGCATCTTCACCATACATAAGTGCATATACACTTGAATTGCTAGCAACTGGCATACACATAATAAGTATAATTGTATTTTCGATCAATGGATCAATTTGAAATATTGATAGTGAAAACATATAAATCAATGGCAACACAATCATTTTAAATATTGTAAATACCCACAACTTTATATCCAATAACTCTTTAACATCCATTTTGACTAATCCAGCACCAATTACCATCATAGATAATGGTGTAGTCACATTACCTATATATGTACATGTCTGAGCTAAAACATATGGAAGTTTAATATTAAAAATACAAAGTATTAGAGCAACAATGGATGCGATCATAGGTCCATTCATAAATTTCTTAAAAGAAAAACCTCCCTTACGAAATAAACTTTCTCCATATCCATACATCAAACAGTTAAGCGGTAATAAAAACAAAGCTCCATAAAGCATGGCTTGATCACCTAATATGGCTTGAATCGCTGGCAATCCCATAAAACCAGCATTAGTAAATAGAATCATAAATTGCCATAGAACTTTATTTTTTTGAATATGTAGAACTTCTACACTTATTTTAGATACAATACCAGTAAATATCGTAAACAAGGAAAAAATAATCAATACATTTAATAATTCACTTCCAGTAAATGGTGATCCATTTTTAACTGAACTTATAATCAAGCCTGGAATACCAATTCTTAATAAAATATTTGATGCATATACATTTACTTCATCATTAAAAACATTCTTCTTTGCTCCCGCAAAACCAACAATCATGATCAATAATAAAATGATCATTTGTGTAACAATCGTAGTAATATTCATAATAATTCCTTCCTTAAAACAAAAGGACAACACTTAAAGCACATCAAAAGTACTATAAGTATTGCCCCACTAAATCCCTTGGGTAACAAACCATTTAGATAATAAACCTAAGCCGTCTTATTGTCAATTTGGATTGATCATTGTTAGTTGTACTTTTTGTTTCTCCTGATCAATATTGTATACCCATACCGTAACAATATCTCCTACAGAAACAACATCACTTGGATGTTTTACTCGATTTGTACTCATTTTTGAAATGTGAACCAAACCATCTTCGTGTAATCCAATATCGACAAAAGCTCCAAAATCAACGACATTACGAACCGTTCCTTCAAGCTTATCATTGATATGTAGATCTTCAATTTCCAATACATCTTTTCTTAATAAAGGAGCATCATATTTATCACGATAGTCTCTTAGCGGCATGCAGATCGCATCTAAAATATCTTTCAATGTATAACTATCTAATCCTGTGTCTTGCATCAATTGTTTTGTATCACAATCTGAAATTACATCTTTAGCTTTTTGTGTTCCCAAATCCGAAGTATCCAAACCTAATTCCTTCAATAATACTTTCGTTGCCTTATACGATTCAGGGTGAATGCTTGTACGATCCAATGGTTCTTTTCCATCTTCAATACGCAAGAATCCAGCTGCTTGTTCAAATGCTTTTGGACCAATCTTAGGAATCTTTTTAATTTGTGTACGCGATTCAATTTTTCCATTCTCTTCACGATATGACACAATACTTGTAGCACTCGCATTATTCAATCCTGCAACATTTTTAAGTAAAGAAACGCTAGCCGTATTAATATTTACACCTACACGGTTAACTGCTTTTTCTACCACAAAGTCTAAACGCTCTTTTAATCTTGCAGTTGGTAAATCATGTTGATATTGTCCTACACCAATCGATTGAGGATCGATTTTAATCAGTTCAGAAAGTGGATCCATCAATCTTCTCGCAATCGAAATGGCACTTCTTTGTTCAACATGTAAGTCTGGAAATTCTTCAATAGCTAATTTAGATGCACTATATACACTGGCTCCTGCTTCAGAAACAATGGTATAAGAGACTGGTAAATTAAATTTCTTAATTGTATTAGCTACAAAAGCTTCACTTTCTCGACTTGCCGTACCATTGCCAATCGCAATTAAATTTACATGATATTCTTTACATAATTGAACTAATTTTTGTTCAGACTCTCTTACTTTCGCATTTGGCTGATGTGGATAAATCACATCAACTGTTAATTTTTTACCAGATGCATCAATAACAGCCAACTTACATCCGGTTCTAAAGGCTGGGTCAAATCCTAAGATTACTTTATCTTTCATAGGTGGTTGAAGTAACAACTTCTCTAAGTTCATAGAGAATACGTCAATACTTGATTCATGTGCTTTTTCGCTTAGAGCCGAACGAACTATTCTTTCAATAGATGGATATGCTAATCTTTTTAAACCGTCTAAAATAGCAGCACGGACATATTCACTTGTACCACTGTTATTAAAACTAATAAATCTACGGCATACCCAATTTTCAATATATTCTTCATTAAAAGAAATTGAAACATTTAATACTTTTTCTTTTTCTCCACGATCAATGGCCATAACTCGATGCGGTGCTAAAGTATTGACTCTTTCTGAATAATCATAATACATCTTATAAACTTTATGATCATCTTCATGATCTTTCTTTTCTGTTGTGACAATACGTCCATAGTTTGTCATTGAATCCAATATTTTATTACGTACATCTACATCATCACTCACTTTTTCAGCAATAATATCACATGCACCTTGAATGGCAGCTTCACGATCTTTTACATTTTCATTGATGTAAGCATCCAATTCAGTTTCCTTAAAATAACGTGGAAACGACATGAATGTATCAGCTAATGGCTGTAGACCATTGGCAATCGCAACACTTGCACGTGTCTTTTTCTTTTGTTTGTAAGGACGATAGATGTCTTCTACCTGTGACAACTTTGTACATGCATTAACATTCTTAATGATTTCATCATCCAATTTACCTAATGTTTCAATACGAGCCAAGACTTCTTCTTTACGTTTAGCTAGATTTACTTGATACGCATAATTTTCTTGAATAACACGAATTTGTTCTTCATCCAAACCTTTTGTGCGTTCCTTACGATAACGCGCAATAAAAGGAACGGTAGCACCTTCTTCTAATAGTTCCAATGTATTCTTAACTTGCAAAATTGAAATATTCAATTCTTTCGCAATTAAGGAAATTATATTTTCATCCATAAGTTTATTTACCTCATTTCAACTCTATTATTATACCAAAGAATTAAAAACTTCGTCTTACTTCATGTGAATATTTCTTACATAATTCGGTTATGACGTTATTTCAGTGTTTTATTTCGCATAAAACGTCATTATTTCAATATTTTAGAAATTAATGTAGTAATGATGTTGGAGTCGTAGAATTAATGATAAAGATAGATTAATATATAAAATTGATGAAGGAACTATATATATAATTAGTTGAAGGCAATATTGAACTAACACACTCTAACGAGTGTGGGCTTTTTTTTATATAGCCTAGTTCTTCTCCTGTTTCTTATTCTATCATAGTTTTGTCTTTATTTT
>OGQM01000296.1_pt1 | contig 48686 bp, 37 predicted proteins | sample 1553191 | NCBI WGS metagenome assembly OGQM01 (sample SAMEA2579954, study PRJEB22360) | human gut metagenome | biome: human gut; feature: human-associated habitat; material: faeces | place: Denmark | collected 2008/2010 | reverse complement strand
TCACGGCTCAACTTGTCTCCGTTATCAAGTTGTTCCCGTAACTGGTAAACCCTGCAGCCTTTCAGCTTTTCTAATTCGGGTACGTCCCATTGGACGAATTTCATTGCTACCTGTTGCATCGCTCTTGGATTTAATCGTAAATAATCACTTCATCACGGTACTCGACCACCTCTTTGCCACTGCTAAGACGTACCACTATTTTATTGCCGAAGTCGCCGACAACTGTTCCCTCGGAGTAGCCTTTATAGGGGGTAAGCAGGGTGCAGTGCGCACCTATAATTTCGCTATCTTTTTCGTATTCGTACATAGTCTTGTCATTTTAGGGTTACAACTTGATATCCCATTTACCCTGTGAGAAGATTCTGAAGCTCACGTATTCGTCTGCAAATTCGTAGGACAGAATTTTGATATAAGTTTTGTCTTTGGCTTCCAACGAAGCTATCAGCCTGTCGATTTCTTCTTCCGGATAAACCCAACGAGAGGTAAACTCCGCATCCACGCTATCGCTGTGTCTATTGACAAAGCCGTCAAAAGTGTCATCCAAGAATGCCTCTATCTTGTCGAGGTCTGCTTTGTTTTCCGTCCTTGCGTAGAAAATGTTTGTTGCATAGTTTGCCATAATCCTAAGTTTTAAGTTTTTTATTTTCCCTCTTTTAGCATTTCAGCTACTTTCGGGCTTGATTGAAAATTATGTCGCCTCAAAAGGTGTTATGGCTCTTTATGCAGGGTTTCACGACCAAATACGACCTCTGCAAAGCGGAGCGTGGAGATTTTGTCGGGAACCGTCAGGCTGTGACCTTGAATACAAGAAAGACATGACAAGTACCTTTGCGACACAATTCTCATCAGGCAGACCGAAAGTTGGGATGCGAGGATAAAATGCCTATGGCAGAAGTTACGATAAAAGGAACTTCCGTAAAATTGGGATGCAGCGAAAAAAGAAAATATCGGTGCGATTATCTTCTCTTTTGACTGTGAATATAAAAGTAAGGGGGAGAACTTCGGTAAAGGTTTAGTTTAGTCTATTAGCTTATATATATGCTAAACTAAAGTAAACTAAATATAGGCAGATATATTGGACTGCCTGTATAGGTGTTTTGAGGGAAATGGTTACCTTTGCAAAAAACAATGTTCCTTGAAAGAAACAGAGATTTGTCCTTTTTTCTTTTGGCTGTGGTTATTCATCCATAGATGACTGCAACAATCACTCTTGGCGAGAGGATGAAAATCGTGTGAAATGACTTGGAAAAATACTCAAAGTACGAACAAGTGAAGAGAAAGAAAGGTAGTGCAAATAAAAAAACAAGAAAATATGATAATTCGTGTTTCTGTTCCTAATTTGTTCCTTGATAAAAACACATCACAATATAAATTGTTAATTTATAAGATATTAAGATGTGAAATTTTGAGATATAACTAAATTTACCAGATTTCTATGTGTCAAGAAAGAGCGTCGAGTAAACGCCTTTAGTTATTTCATTTAGCCGCAAATATACTTATATTTTTTTAAATTCAAAATATCAACCTGCAATTTTACTAATTAAGGCAGGTGATTTGAAGAGATGATGGTATAATCAGAATATGATTATTTAGATTCTCAGTCATCCGATACATCATCGTATGTGTCTATGACGTTCTGCAATTCTGCCTCGGAAGGGAGCAACTTTGCAGCTTTCTCTGAAATGAATTCCTTAAGCTGATACTCGGCAACTCCGAGCGGCTGGTTCATTCCTCGGAACGACCATTCAACGACCGTATCATCTTTCGATTTACAAATCAGCAATCCTATTGTCGGATTGTCATCAGGCTGTTTCATCAGTTCGTCAACTGCCGAGACATAGAAATTCAATTTCCCTGCAAAGTCGGGAATGAACGGAACTACTTTAAGTTCACAGACGATATATGATTTTAGCCGAGTATGGTAGAAAATCATATCTGGAATGAATGTCTGACCTCCCGGCATCTTTAATTCCATCTGACGACCGACATATGCGAACCCTTGTCCTAACTCAAGAAGAAATCTGGTGATATTGGCCGCAAGTTCATCTTCTAATTGTTTTTCTGTCGTAATTTTATTGTCGATGAATCTGAAATCATAAGGACTTTTCAATATGGCTTTTGCGAGACCGCTATATGGAGCGGGCAACTTCTCATCAAAATTGGTAATGGCGTGACCCTGTATCTCATAAAGGTTGTTATCAATCTCTACCCCAAGTTCAGCCCTGCTCCAACTATTCTGTATGGTTTCTTCAATATAGAAAATAGCCTCGTTAATAGACTTACTACGAGTGAATATCTCTATATGATGTCCCCAAGGAATCAGACCAAAATCCGTAGGCATCTCAAATTCGTCAACAAGTTGTTGACGAATTACATCCTCTTGATTATAAAATTCATACCACCGCTTGGCATACTTGATATTGGTGACGGAAAAACCTGTCTGACCGGGGAAAGCAGATTTGAGGTCAAGACTCAGACAGTCGAAGAACGCGGTTCCCCATTTGGCAGCTTCATGAAGTTTTGAAAGATCCCGACCCATAGACCAGTAATATTCCAGCATAGTTGTGTTGACCTTGACGGCAGCCTTTATCTGCGACCTCCGAAAACGTTCTTTTAACGTACTTAATAGCTGTGCATATTCTTTACCAGCAATAATGGTATCACGTTTCACAAATGCCGGTTTATTGTCTGTCTTTGCCATACTTTATACGAGATATAAAATTTCTTGTTAATGGAAGATTTTTATAGCTTATACAATGTTATCTATATCAGAATCAATATTTTTATTCATTTCGCATGATGATGCTTATATTGCAAAGTTAATCATTTTCGGGGAGATTGAAGGTATTCAACCCTCAAATTCCTCATCGGATCCGCGAAAATAAAATTTTACATATAATAAAGGAGATGCGCGCCGGGGGGTGCACATCTCCATAGAAAAGAGCAAAGTTGCTTCGTTTATTATTTAACGAGAAACTTTAGAAGTGTCCAAAGGTAAGCAGTTTTTGATTATAAAGCAACTTTATTGATATCTTTTAGCATAAAAGGATAAAAAAAGCGCAGGCAGGGAGAGTTATTTACCTCATTACTATGCAAAATTTTAACTAATTTTGCACCGAGATTGTTATAAAGGTATATTGTAGATCACCTTTCTGTTTGTTTATGAGGATAAAGGGAATAGCGACGTTGGCCCGACTGATGTCTATTACACTTGCGGTGGTGTGCGCGGCGATATGCTGCTCACCGCGGTGTGACGCCCAGATTCTTCAGCTGCCCGACCAGCAGCGTTACGACACCGACTCACTCAAGCGCGCTTTCGCCGACCAGCACTACTATTTCGGCCTCTACAAAGACAACTATTTTATTTTCGGCCCGGCTCTCAACCATAAGCCAAACAGGCACAACACCAACGTGAAGTTTCAGATTTCCGTGGCGCAGAAACTCACCAAGGCAACCCTTCCGTTCAACTCCTATCTCTATCTGTTCTACACGCAGAAGGTGTTCTGGAATGTGCTTGAATCATCCATGCCGATGACCGACCTCAATTTCAACCCCGGCATAGGCATCACCAAACCTATCTTCATAAAAAACCGCTTTATAGGCACCGCCGGCATTATACTCGAACATGAGAGCAACGGTCGCGACTCCATCCAGAGCCGTTCGTGGGAACGTATAAGTTTCGTTGGTTCGGTGATGGTCGACCCTAATTTCGTTGTGTCGGCCAAATTCTGGATTCCGATTATCGACGGTGTCAACAACAAGGATCTGCTGAAATATGTAGGTATCTATCAGGTGGGATTCCAGTGCCAGTCCAACGACCGCAAATTCTCATTGTCGGTGATGCTGGCACGTCGTGCAAGGGGAATGTTCAATTTCAATACCACGGTGGAAGCAGCCTGGCGATGGTCGCTTAAATCCAATCAGTATCTGTTCGCACAGTTCTACAACGGCTATGGCGAGGGCCTGCTCAACTACAAGCAATACACCTGCCACATACGTCTGGGCATCGTCATCAAGCCCACCCTCTTCTCGCAATTCTGATCCCGATCCTACCCGTTGATAACTATGTTGAAAACGGGCGGAAAACTTTATGAGAAAAAAATGGCTTAAAACTTGACTTCCGCCATCGGACATCGGCTTAATCGATGCCCGGCCTTATTCCAAATTTTCGACACGCAAGTTATCTGAGGCAATATCATTGTCTGAAACCATGGTTATCAACCTCGGCAAGCTATGTTCATAAATCAAGTTATCAGCTGATAAAGTTATCAACACCATGTTTATAACCATGCAATTAATTATATCATAGCATTTTCTGTATTGATAACATGTTGATATTCCACACATGTGCATCAATAACCTGAAAAAGCAAATTCAGGGCCAAAAATTTATGACGGTTTTCAACGCCCTTTATTCTTATTTAATGATTTCGAATTTTTTCTTCAAAAGCTCCGTTCCATTCCTTTAATGAAAATCAATATTAATAAAAGATGTTGACAACTCCTCGACCAAACTGTCAGTTCATCCCACCGGGAGCAGCCGGCACAACTCAATGTAGCTCCTTCCCTCAGCGGCAAAAAGCTTGTTAAAAAATCAGCTTTGCTTTTGAATCACTCGTTAAAATTGATTAACTTTGCAAAGTAATAAACCACGATTTCACAGTCAGATATGTTCTTGTCCAGATATTATAAAATAGGGAAACTTGCGGTTTCTGTTTTCACTATGTTGGCGGCGCCTGTAGCGCAGGCGCAGGTCTACCTCGGCGACGAAGATGAATATGAGAACCCCGACACCGTGGTTGTGTCGCCGGGCCATGTATATATCGACGACGATGCCGAGACCGTGTTCGACACCCTTTCGGGCTACGAGGAGATCGAAGCCGATTCGCTGGCCAATGCCGCAACAGCCAATGCTGTCAGCAACGTGAAATCTTCAATGAGCCATATGTTTGAAACCGGCGTAGACTCCATTCCGCAGGGCTACGCGCTGTTGCCCGGAATGACGCTCCCTACCGACACCACAATCGTGGTCGACGACTTCGGTTTCGAGCCCACATTCTTCCTCCCGCTCATCTTTGACCGGTTCGATATACACATGGATCAGGAAAACGGCGACCCCTTCAAATGGCAAGTGCCCTCGCCCGATGCTCCCGGAGCCACGCTGACACGACGTGCGCTGCGCGTGCGCCGCGACCGTAAATTTCTCCAGGATTTCATGCTTCGCCATCCCGATCTGGTACCCTACAATATGGCCACCATGCCGCGACCTCCAAAGAAGTATGTGATCAAGATAGATCCCTCTTCAGAAAAACTCACCGTCACCGAGCTGGAGCAGGCTCCGCGTACGGCCACTGAAAACAAAGCTCCTACACTCGAGATCGACCGCATAAACTGGCTCCACACGTTCGATGCCTCGCTGCAGTTCTCGCAGGCCTATGTGTCGCCCAACTGGTATCAGGGCGGCAAATCCAACCTCAACATGATAGCCAATCTGGTCTACAACATCAAACTCAACCAGAAATTCCATCCCGATGTGATGTTCGAGACCAATGTGGCTTATAAGTTGGCTGTGAACAACGCTCCCGACGACACCGTCCACAACTACAACATATCGGAAGACCTCTTCCAGGTAAATATGCGTTTCGGCATCAAGGCTATGCGCCACTGGTACTATTCGGTCAACACGCAGTTCAAGACTCAGCTTCTCAACAGCTACCGTATCAACTCCGACAATCTTGTGTCGTCGTTCCTCTCACCCGGACAGCTCAACGTGGGTGTCGGTATGACATATTCGGTGCAGAACCGCCGCAACACGGTGCGTTTCAACGCCTCTTTGGCTCCCTTGTCATATAACCTGAAAACCTGTACCAACTCGCGTCTCAATCCCACTGCATTCGGCATCGAGGAGGGGAGGACAACCAAAAGCGAATATGGTTCGAGCGTGGAACTTACGTTCTATGCCAAACTCGCCTATAACATCACCTACAACACACGTCTGTTTGCGTTCACCAACTACGAATACCTCCAGGGCGACTGGGAGCATACCGTCGACTTTGCCATCAACCGTTTCCTCACCACTCGCATCTATGCCCATCTGCGCTACGATTCCCAGACCAAACGGCTCCCCGACACCCGCTGGCACCGTTGGCAGCTGAAGGAGATACTCTCCATCGGATTCTCCTACCGCTTCTCGAGAATGTAAAATAATAGAATTTTTTGATTAACGGCGGCAGGAAAGCCGCCGCCCCATGCAGCCTCCATACGTTTGCGTAACGGCGGTTAGAAAACCGCCGCCCCATATAGCCTCCATACGTTTTAGTAACGGCGGCAGGAAAGTCGCCGCCCCATACAGCCTCCATACGTTTGCGGGGTTGTGGGGCGGCGGCTTTCTTGCCGCCGGTTATAATTACAATCCTCTTGCTTTAATTTTTTGTGCTGAATAACAGATTTTTTTGTGGGTGAAAAACTTTTGGGGGTCGAAAACAATTTATAACTTTGGGAATCTAAGCTATCTCTGTTTTGGGAGTATAAGCTATTTCGATGAATTAACCTGCAATTTAACATGATTCATGCCTTGCTGTCATCTGATGAGCGTCGCCCTCTGGCGTTTTATCTGGCAATGGAGGAGTACCTTGCATGCAACTATGAAGGGGATTATTTCTTCATGTGGCAGGTTGACCCTACGGTGATTATCGGAAGGTGTCAGAATCCGTTCACAGAGGTTAATATCGATTTCTGCCGCGAAAAGGGTATCGACATTTGCCGGCGTCGCAGTGGCGGCGGTTGTGTCTATGCCGACCGTAACAATATCATGATTAGTGCCGTGAATTCGGCCGGCGGCACTTTCGAGAGCCGTTTTTCCGACTTCTGCTCGCAGGTGGCGGGGCAGCTCCGCGCTCTCGGACTGGATGGCCGCGCCACTGGTCGCAACGACATCTGCATCGGAGAAAGGAAAGTGAGCGGCAACGCATTCTACTGCCTCCCAGAAGCCGCACCCGACGGCAGCGACCGCAACATACTCCACGGCACCATGCTGTTTGACGCCGATCCTGACACCATGGTTAGCGCCATCACGCCGTCACGGGCAAAGCTCACGGCAAAAGGTGTCGATTCCGTAAGGTCGCACATCACCACCGTCAAAGAACATCTTCCCGTTCTCGGCATCGGGGAATTCAAACGCTCCATGGCAACGGCGCTATGCGATTCTGAGCAGATGATGACTCACGCCGACATTGCCGCAATAGAGAGTATCGCCGCCCGGTATATGTCGCAGGAGTGGATCCACGGCCGCTACACTGCCGATTCGGCGGTGCGCCGCACAAGGATAGAGGGAGTAGGGGAGTTTGCCGTCACCGTCGGCCTCCGTCCCGCCGGCGATCCCGGCGATCCGCCTCTGATAGAGAATGTGGTCCTTCAGGGAGATTTCTTTCCACTTTGCGACCCCGGCGAGAATCTGCTCGACAGATTGCGGGGAGTGGCGATGACCCGCGAGGCAGTGGCCGCAACGATTGCCTACACCGATCCGGAAACAGTGATAGCCGGACTCACCCGCGAGGCTCTGCTGAGTCTCATCATATCCGGTTAGAACATTCCACTCCGGATAAAAAACTGATTGAATCTGAGAAAAACTTATTATACCTGACATAAACTTCATAAGCCATGGATGAACTTAAAAAAACCTGCCTGCACGACCTGCATGTGGCTCTTGGGGCGACCATGAGCCCCTTCGCCGGCTACGATATGCCCATAGAGTATCCGTCCACAGGCATCGAGGCGGAGCACCGCGCTGTCCGCGAGGCCTGCGGTGTGTTCGACGTAAGCCACATGGGCGAAATAGGCATCACCGGCGAAGATGCAGAGTTTTTTATCAACCGCATTTTTTCCAACGATATAACCGGCGCCCCCTACGGCCAGTGTTTCTACGGCATGATGCTGCACGACAACGGCGGCGTAGTCGACGATCTGCTTGTCTACAAGCGGGGACACAACAATTTCCTCCTTGTTGTCAATGCCGCCAACATCGACAAGGATGAACAGTGGATTGTGCGGCATGCCGAAGGCTACCGTGTGGCGCTGGAATTTCTGTCGGATTCGCTCGGACAGCTTGCAGTGCAGGGGCCGCGCTCCGAGAGCGTGATGGAGGAGGTGGCCGGCATACCTTGCCGCGACCTCAAATTCTATACCTTCCGAGAGATGCGTGCCGGCGATGACGAAATCATCGTGAGCCGCACAGGCTACACTGGCGAGGATGGCTTTGAGGTCTACGGCCCCCACACGTTCATCCGCTCCATGTGGGAATCGCTGTTAGGGTCGGGACGCGTGGTGCCTTGCGGACTCGGTTGCCGCGACACACTCCGTTTCGAAGTCGGCCTGCCTCTTTATGGCGACGAACTCTCCGACGATGTCACTCCTCTCGAGGCCGGTCTGGGCATCTTTGTCAAACTCGACAAACCCGACATGATAGGCGGCGAAGCCCTCCGCAGGCAGAAGCAGGAGGGTCCGCGCCGCAAACTCGTGGGACTGGAGATTCACGATCGCGCCATAGCCCGCCACGGCTGCAAGGTGCTATCGCCCGAAGGGGAGGAGATAGGTGAGGTGACCACCGGCTACCGCGGCATCTCCACCGACCGCTCGGTGTGTCTGGCCCTAATCGATGTCCGCTACTCGGCAATGGGCACCGACCTGCAGGTGCAGGTGCGCCGCAAGGTGTTCCCCGCAACCGTCGTTTCAAAGAAATTCTTCAAGAAATCATATAAAAACTCCTAATAACAACTCCTGAACAATACCGTAAAAAACATGATTTACTACAGCAAAACCCACGAATATGTGCGCGTTGAGGCCGCACGCGGCTACATCGGCGTATCGGATTTCGCCCAGCATCAGCTTGGCAACGTTGTCTATGTCGATCTGCCCGAAATCGGCGACACCTTTGAGAAAGGTGAGGAATTCGGTGCCATCGAATCGGTGAAAGCCGCTTCCGACCTTATCATGCCTGTGTCGGGCGAAGTGATTGAGGTCAACGACATCCTCTCGGAGAATCCCTGTCTGATCAATCAGGATCCTATGCAAAACTGGATTATCGCCGTGGAGATTTCCGATCCCTCGCAACTTACTGAACTTATGGACCGGGAGGCCTACGATGCCTTCTGCGCCTCGGAATCACACTGAAAAAAGCGCGGCCATGCACAGATATTTCCCGCATACCCCCGACGACATCAGGCAGATGCTCGGGGTCTGCGGCGCAGGGTCGCCCGACGACCTCTACGCCGATGTGCCCGCCGGTCTGCGGATGAAGCAACCCTACGGATTCAGCCTCCCGCAGGCGCCGCAGCTAACCCCCGGAAAACTTCGCCGCGGACTCGACGAGACGAGTCTGCGTTCGCTTTTCGACTCCCTTGCCCGCGAGAACTGGCCATGCGAGGCCTGCTTCGCCGGGGGCGGATTCTACCACCATCAGGTGCCCTCGGCGGTGCGCAGCATCGTGGAGCGCTCGGAGTTTATGACCGCCTATACCCCCTATCAGCCCGAAATCTCGCAGGGAACACTGAAATATATATTCGAATACCAGACCTTGATGGCGCGTCTGACAGGCATGGAGATCTCCAACGCCTCGATGTACGACGGTGCCACAGCCACAGCCGAAGCTGTGCTCATGGCCGCCGGGTCGCAGCGCCGCCGTCGCGCGGTGCTTGTGTCGGCCACGCTTAATCCGCGCTATCGCGCTGTTATCGACACCTATGCCCGCTATCATGGTGTGGAAATTGTCGACATTCCCGAGGAGGATGGCGTAACATCCCGCGCCGCTCTCCGCGCCATTCTCGAGGAGCGTGGCAAGGAGGTGGCTGCTGTGCTGGTGCCCCATCCCAATTACTACGGCATCGTGGAGGATCACACCGGGCTGGCCGACGAGGTCCATGCCGCCGGCGCGTTGCTGATAATGCAGACCATCCCCTCGCTGCTTGCGCGGCTGGCATCGCCCGGCGCGCTCGGTGCCGACATCGTCTGCGGCGACGCACAGTCGCTGGGCATTCCGCTGAGCTATGGCGGTCCCTACCTCGGTTTCCTCTGCTGCAACAAGCCGCTGATGCGCAAGCTCCCGGGCCGTCTGGTGGGCGCCACCGCCGACTCCCGCGGCAACCGATGCTTCGTGCTCACCCTCCAGGCCCGCGAACAGCATATCCGCCGCGACAAAGCCACCTCCAACATCTGCTCCAACCAGGGAGTGATGACCCTGTGGGTCACAGTCTACATGTCGCTTATGGGCGACGAGGGCCTGCGTGAGGTATGCGACATCTCGCGCCGCAACGCCCTGTATCTGCTCGATCAGCTGGAGAAGACCGGCAAGGCGCGTCTGCGCTATCCCCACCGTCCGTTCTTCAATGAATTCGTGGTGGATCTGGAGTGCGATGTCGACCGTTTTATCAGCGAATGCGCATCATATGGCATCTTGGCCGGAGTGAAAATCGACTCTTCGGCGCTGATGCTTGCCGCCACCGAAATGCAGACACCGGCCGACGTGGAGACACTCTGTACAATCCTTAAGAAAATCAGTAACCGGTAGGAATATCTGTGACCGGTCATATTAATGAATCCATACAGCCATGAACAAGGAAGTTTACGGCAAACTCATATTTGAAGTGTCGCACCCCGGCCGACGGGGCTACGCGCTTCCGCAGAGCGACACTCCCCAGGCGGCGCCGCAGGTGGCACCTATCCCCGACGGCATGCTCCGCACTGACCCGCCGGGCCTCCCGGAGGCCGACGAACTCACCGTGGTGCGCCACTACACCAACATGTCGGCCGACAATTTCGGCGTCGACACCGGTTTCTATCCCTTAGGGTCATGCACCATGAAGTATAACCCCAAAATCAACGAGGAGATTGCCGCCCACAGCGCTTTCGCCGGGTTGCATCCGCTGGCGCCCTCCGAGGCATGCCAGGGTGCTCTGTCGATCTACTATATGCTGCAGCGCTGCCTCAGCGAAATAGGGGGAATGAGCGAATTCACCCTCAATCCCTACGCAGGCGCCCACGGCGAACTGACCGGGCTGATGGTGATACGCGCCTACCACTACTCGCGCGGAGAGGGTGAGAAGCGCCGCAAGGTGATCGTGCCCGACTCGGCCCACGGCACCAACCCCGCTTCGGCTGCAGTCTGCGGTCTCGAGGTGGTGCAGGTGAAGAGCCGTGCTGACGGCACGGTCGATACCGCCGACCTCGCTCCGCTGCTCGACGACACAGTGGCCGCCATGATGCTCACCAACCCCAACACTCTCGGCATCTTCGAGAAGAACATCCCCGAAATTGCCCGCATGGTGCATGAGGCAGGCGCGCTGATGTATTACGACGGTGCCAACCTCAATCCCATGCTCGGAGTGGCACGCCCCGGCGACATGGGTTTCGACGTGATGCACATCAACCTCCACAAGACATTTTCCACGCCCCATGGCGGCGGAGGTCCCGGCTCGGGTCCGGTGGGGGTGCGCGCCGGGCTGGAGAAGTTTCTGCCCAATCCGCGTGTGGTGGCTCAGGAGCAGCCCGGCGGCGACACTGTGCTCCGTATCATTGAGTCGGCCGACGCCCTCGGCAGTGTCAGCGGCACCCTCGGCAACTTCGCCGTGGAGGCCCGCGCCCTTGCCTATATCCTCTCGCTCGGCACCGACGCGCTGATGGAGGCCGGCAAACTGGCCACCCTCAACGCCACATATCTCAAACACCGTCTCAAGGATAAATATCTGCTCCCCATCGAAGGTCTCACCAAGCATGAATTTGTGTTCGACGGCCTGCGCGACAAAAGTCAGGGCGTGACCACCCTCGATGTGGCCAAGCGCCTGCTCGACTTCGGTTTCCACGCCCCCACCATCTATTTCCCTCTCCTTTTCCACGAATCGCTGATGATAGAGCCTACCGAGACCGAGAGCCTGGAGACCCTCGACGCCTTTGCCGACACGATGCTGCGCATTGCCGACGAGGCTTCCACCCCCGAAGGTGCCGAAATTGTTAAATCAGCGCCCCACAACACTCCCATAGGGCGCCCCGATGATACTAAAGCGGCTCTCGAACCCGTTCTTACTTATGATATGATCAGTTGATACTGACATCTTTTCCGAGAAAAATGACCGAATACGACATCATCATAATCGGCAGCGGTCCCGGCGGATACACCGCCGCGGCCGCCGCTGTAAAGGCCGGACTGAAAACTCTCGTTGTGGAGGCCGACCGGCTCGGTGGCACCTGCCTTAACCGCGGCTGCATACCCACCAAAACCTTCTGCCGCAGCGCCGTGGCCGCCCTCGAAGTGAAGGGTGCGCCCGCATTTGGCGTGGAGGTGGCGCAGGGAAAGGCCGACGGCGAGTTTGGCATCGGCATCGCCGATCCGCAGCCCGTAGTGTCGCTTCAGAAGATACTCGATCGCAAGGATGCCATCGTGGAGGAGCTTCGCGAGGGTGTGGCCGGTATCATCCGTGGCGCGGATGTGTGTCAGGGCACCGCGCGTTTCACCGGACCCCACACCGTGGAGGCTGCCGGCATGGAGTATACCGCCCCCTACATAGTGATCGCCACCGGTGCGGCGCCTGCCCTCCCCGACATCCCCGGCGCCGATCTCTGCCTCGACTCCGACTCTCTGCTCTGCTGTGCCGATTCCGTACCCTCGATGGCGATAATCGGCGGCGGAGTGATAGGGATGGAGTTCGCATCGGTCTTCAACGCCTTCGGTTGCGAGGTGCACGTGCTGGAATATTGCCCTGAAATACTTCCCGGCATCGACCGCGAGGTGGCGAAGAGGCTCCGTTCGGTGCTTTCGCGCCGCGGTGTGAAATTTCATCTCCAGGCGCGGGTGACCGGTGTGGAGAAACTTCCCGACGCCATGGAGGAGCATCGCCTCTATCCGCAGCTGCAGGTGGCATTCTCTGCCAAGGGAAAGGATGACAGCGTGACGTGTGCCCGCGTGCTCATGGCTGTGGGGCGCCGTCCCGTGATACCCGCCGGATCCGAGGAGGCAGGGGTGAAAGTGGTTGCCGGAAAGATTGAGACCGACGCCGGTTTCCACACGGCCGCCGAGGGTGTCTATGCCATCGGCGATGTCAACGGCCGCTGCATGCTCGCCCATGCCGCCGCCGCCCAGGCGCGTGCAGCGGTGGCCGACATCATCCGTCGTCGCGGAGGCCGGGCGCCGCAGGTGCAGCTTGAACCGGTGCCGGCATGCGTGTTCACCGTGCCCGAACTGGCAGTCACAGGCCTGAGCGAGGAGCAGGCCAAAGAGCGCGGCATCGACTTCCGCGTGCTCAAACTCCCTGTCCGAGCCAACGGCAAAGCGCTCACCATGGGCGCCACCGACGGCCTGGTGAAGGTGCTCGTAACCCCCGGAAACAACTCCGGTAACGGCGCTGAGAAAAGCACTGATTCACCTGCCGAGAGCCGGGTGATAGGCGCCGCCATCCTCGGACCCGATGCCTCGTCGCTGATCATGGAACTGTCGCTGGCCATCTCGGCCGGTCTCCCCGTGGAGGCGCTCACAGGCGCCATCCACCCTCATCCCACACTTTCCGAGCTTATTCCATGCACTCTTGAATGAGTAGTATACCGAACAAAGATCTTCATGCCATCCGTGGCAAATTCTATATTTCCCGTCTGATCGAGGAGGGCGAACACGAGCATCAGGATTTCAAATTCCAGATTTCCGATGCCCGGAAGATAGCCCGTTCCATATCGGCTTTCGCCAACAACGACGGCGGCCTGCTGCTCGTCGGCGTAAAGGACAACGGCGTGGTGGCCGGCATCCGCTCCGAGGAGGATATACATGTGATAGAGGCGGCTGCCGAAATCTATTGCCGTCCCGCCGTGGAGGTGGAGATGCGCACTTTCCGCTGCGATGGCGGTGCCGTGGTGCTCCGTGCGAGCATACCGCGCGCCGCGCGTCGGCCTGTGGAATGCCGCGACGACGATGGCCGCTGGCGCGCCTATTACCGCGTGGCCGACGAGAACATCCTGGCACATCCGCTGATGGTGCGCGCATGGCGGCAGCAGTGCTCGCAGAGTCCGCTGGCGCTCTGCGGCGCCGAAGGCTCGCTGCTGACGGCCGCTCTTGCCCGGCGCGGGCATGCTTCGGTCGAAGAACTCATGATCGACTGCCACCTCTCGCGCGGCGCCGCCGAGGAGGCTCTTACGGCTCTGGTATCAGCCGGCATCGTGGGGTTTGAATACCACCATCCGGTGTTCAGGCTCATCCTCAACGAGAACACACACTCCAATGGGTAAACATTCTAAAAACAAATCGCCGGAATTGCAGGAGAAGATCGCCCTGCTGCCCGAGACTCCGGGCGTGTACATGTACTACGACTCCGATGGTACCGTGATCTATGTGGGCAAGGCCAAGAACCTCAAACGCCGCGTCAGCAGCTACTTCAACCGCACACACGACGTGCTGCGCACCAATCTGCTGGTACGCGCCATCGCCGACATGAATTCGATTGTAGTGCCCACCGAGGCCGATGCCCTGAATCTCGAGAACTCGATGATCAAGGAGTATAAGCCCCGCTACAATGTGCTGCTCAAGGATGACAAATCCTACCCGTGGATATGCGTGACCAAGGAGATGTATCCCCGGGTGTTTCTCACCCGTCAGCGACTCCGCGATGGCGCCCGCTACTACGGCCCCTACACCAATGTGGGGGCGGCGCGCGCCGTGCTCGACCTCATCCGCGAACTCTACCCCATCCGCGGCTGCCGGGTGCCTGTCACTCCCGATTCCCTGGCCCGCGGTAAGGGGCGCCTATGTCTGGAATACCACCTGAAACGTTGCCCCGGCTGCTGCACGGGGCTGATTTCGCCCGAGGATTACGGGCAGTATATCGAGAATGTGCGCCAGATACTGCGCGGCGACACCGGCCAGCTGCTGGCGCATCTGCGCTCTGAAATGGAGCGCATGTCGGCCGAGCTGCGTTTCGAGCAGGCCCAGGAGCTTAAGGAGCAGTATCAGCTTGTAGAGCGCTATCAGGCCCGGAGCGCCATAGTCAGTCCCGCCCTCGACGACGTGGATGTCTTCGGCTTCGATGACGACGGGGGCAACGACGTATATATCAACTATATGCACGTGCGCCGCGGAGCCGTGACGCGGTCGCTCACGCTGCAATACAAACGCCGCCTGAAGGAGACCCCCGGCCAGCTTCTGAGCTACGCCATGCAGGAGATTACCGACACTTTCGGGGTCACTTACGACGAGGTTGTGGCTCATTGCGAACCTGATATGGAGTTTCCCGGCGTAACCGTGACGGTGCCTCAGAGAGGCGACCGCGCCAAGCTGCTCGACGTGGCCCGGCGCAACGCGCGTCAGCGCCGCGCCGACGCCCTGAAACATCTCGAGCGCACCGATCCCGAGAAACGCACCATGAAGACACTCGAACGCATCAAGGCCGATTTCCGCCTGTCGGAGCTGCCCCGCCACATAGAGTGCTTCGATAACTCCAACATCCAGGGCACCAATCCGGTAGCGTCGTGCGTGGTGTTCCGCGACGCAAAGCCGTCGAAGAAGGATTACCGCCACTTCAATATCAAGACTGTGGTGGGGCCCGACGATTTCGCCTCGATGAAAGAGGTATTGACCCGCCGCTACACTCGTCTGATGCAGGAATCGCCCGACGATCTGCCGCAGCTCATTGTGGTCGACGGCGGCAAAGGGCAGCTGTCGTCGGCTGTGGAGGCTCTCGACGAGATTGGGCTGCGCGGCAAAATAGCCCTTGTGGGCATTGCCAAACGTCTGGAGGAGATCTATTTCCCAGGCGATTCGGTGCCCCTCTATATCGACAAGAATTCCGAGTCGCTTAAGGTGGTGCAGCATCTGCGCGACGAGGCGCACCGCTTCGGCATCACGCATCACCGCGACCGCCGTTCAAAGTCGGCCATAGTGAGCGAACTGTCGAAAATTCCCGGGGTTGGACCGGCCACCGAGCAGGCTCTGCTGAGCCATTTCAAGAGCGTGAAGCGGATTTCGCAGGCCACGGTCGACGCTCTGGCTGAAGTAATCGGCCCCGCCAAAGCAAAGGTTGTGCGCGCCCACTTCACCACCCCATGAATTCATCCTTTTGACTTTCTCAGTTCAATCTCTAATATAATGTCACCTTAAAGGTGAAGTTTTTCGTCAAAAGTTTCCCCCTTTAGAGGAAATTGTCGGCTCGACGGGAGTGAGGAGGGCAAGGATGCGTCGGGCTATGGTCTCCGGGGCAAACCGCGAGGCCACAGAGGCGTGCAGCTCAGCAGGCGAGAAACCGGCGGGAGCGTCGGGGTCGCCTGAAGCTACCGCACGGGCTGTCGACATGGCTGTCGACAATGCGAATGCCAACGAGGCTGCCGTGTGCGCCGGAGCTATGAAACCGTTGACGGCATCGGTGACCACATCGCGCTGGCCGGCCTCGCCGAATGTCACCGGAATGGCGCCGCAGGCCATACCCTCCATGAGCGTGGCACCCATTGTCTCATATTTCGATGAACTCATCACCACGGTGGCGCCCGCATAGAGCCGCCGCAACTCCTCCTGGTCCACAAGACCGTGGTGGGTGTAGGGGAGCCGCAGGCGCGAGAGCACCGAGGGGTCTTTCAGCACACCGGTGAAATGCACCTCAACCCCGCGGGCATCTTCGGGATATTCGTAGGCAAATGTGTTGAGGGCGTCGATGGCTGTGGGCATATCCTTTATGGGGTCGTCGAGCGAGGCCGCGGCCATCACTATGGTCCGGCGCCCCTCCGCATCGGTCTTCTCCCCCGGGAGGAAAAGTTCTGCGGGGAATGCGTGCGGCACCACCTCAACGGGGTGGGCGGGCATTATCAGAGCACTTGACTCCACTTGGTCGCGCTGCCATGTCGACACGGCCACCAGCCGCAGATTCCCGGCGCGGAACAGCTCCATCTTGCGGTTTGAGACAGCTGCGGCGAGCGTTGCCAGCCTGTCGCTGTTGCCCAGATATTTGCATTTCATGAAGTGGCCGGGCTGACTGAAGCTGCGGCACTCGCCCGGCATGTGGCACAGGCATGTGGCGGCCCAGAGGTCGTGCATCATGTAGAGCACCGGTTTGCCGGTGGCAATGATGGCGGCCATGGAGTCGAGCGAGAGAAATCCCTGCGAGGCCCATCCTATGATTACGGCGTCGGCCTCCTGCACGAATGGGTGGAGGTGGAGATCCACACCAAACAGACCGGTGGAAATCTTGAACAGATTGCGGCGTTTCACCCCGCGCAGCCACAGCTGCAGCCGCTCGCGCAGAAATGCCACAAGCCAGCGCCTGCGGTCGACCGCCATCACCGCCGGGTCGGCGCTGTCGGCGCCCCCGGGGCGCGCCACAATCATGCGGGCGTCGTGTCCGAGGGCACGCAGCGCGTCGGTGAGCCGCCGTGTGACGATTGCGGCGCCTCCGAGGTCGTAGTTGGTCGACAGTATGGCTATCTTCATAAGTAACTTTAGGAACGGAGCTTCAGGAAATGCAGAGCCGCCGGCGAATATTATTCAGCCGAAAGCTCCACCACTTTCGATTTATAGCGGTCCGGGGAGAACAGATCGAGACCCACTTTCATCAGGTAATCGCCCGTGAAGGTCATGTCGTTTTCGGGTAATGTGGAGCCTGCTCCGGGCATGAGGTTGATCTCCTTTACGCGATAGCGCCGGGCGGGGTCGAGTCCCTGGAGTTTCACCCGGTGGAGCTTCTCCTTGAAGCGGGGAGCGAGGTCGTAGGCGAAGACAACGCCCATGTTTTTGCTGTCGTCGACATACTCCACAGCCATGTGGTTGCTCTCGTAGGGCGACACGAGGCGATACTGCGTGCCATCCATTATGGCCGGGTTGAGGCGCTTCCAGTTGGCGATTGCCTCCTGACAATAGGCGAGTTCGTCGGCCGAAAGTTCCTTGAGGCCTATGTCGAATCCGAGTTTGCACATGGATGCCATGTCGGTGCGGAATTTCACCGATGTGCTCTTGTTCCAGCTTGTCACGTGGGCGGCCATCACTTTCGCGGGGAAGAACTGCGAGAATCCCCACTGGATGTAGGCGCGCTCCACCGGGTCGGTGTTGTCGGAGCACCAGAATTCGGTGAAATATTTCAATGCCTCGTAGTCGCAGCGGCCACCGCCACCCGAGCAGAGCATCATGGGCACGGAGGGATATTTCTCCTTGATGCGGTTGAGCACGTTGTATATGCCGCGCACATGGTCGACATAGAGCTGACCCTGGCGGTCTTTGGCGTAGGGTGAATAGATATTAGTGATGGGGCTGTTGCAGTCCCATTTGAAGTATGCCACATCGGGATTCTCGGTGAGGATATTGTCAACGACGCCGAACACATAATCCTGCACCCGTGGGTTGCCCATGTCGAGCACGAGCTGGTTGCGATAGAGGTATGTGTCGCGGTTGGGCTGACGGATCACCCATTCGGGGTGTTTCTCAAACAGCTCGCTTTTAGGATTGACCATTTCAGGCTCGATCCAGATGCCGAATTTCACGCCGGCATCTTTTGCCGCTTTCACCAGGGCGGGAACGCCGCCGGGGAGCTTTGAGCGGGTGGCCTCCCAGTCGCCCAGACCGGCGTGGTCATCCTTGCGGGGATATTTGTTGCCGAACCATCCGTCGTCAAGAAGGAACATGTCGACGCCCAGATCCTTAGCCTCGCCCATAAGTTCGGCGAGTATCTCCTGATTGAAATTGAAGCCGGTGTTTTCCCAGTTGTTGAGAAGCGTGAGGCGCGAGCCCTCTCCATCCTTTACGCCATATTTGCGCGCCCATGCCTGAAGGTTGCGCGAACCCTGCGAGGCGCCGTCGTAGCTCAGAGTGAAGATGAATTCGGGGGTGGTGAACACCTCTCCGGCCTTAAGCTCATAATTGGAGGCGTAGGGGTTGATGCCTGAGATTACGCGGAGATTCCCCACGTTGTCCACCTCGAATGTGAACCGGAAATTGCCTGTCCAGCCCAGGGTGCCCATCAGCACCTCGCCGCTGTTCTCCCTGACCGGACCGTCGAGTCCCACCTCGAAGAAGGGGGATGTGTGCATGGCGGCGCGGCTGCCGAGCTTGGTGTCGATTATCTTTTTGCCATACTGCAGCTGCTGGCTCGACATGCCGGCTTCCTTCGCCCAGTCGCCGCTGAACTCTGTCAGCCAGTATTCAGGCTCGTTGAAATAGAGCATGGCCGAGGCATATTGCTGCATGGTTATCGGTTTCTTTTCCTGATGCGATATTTCGGTCCATGTCTTTATCACATTTTCGGCGGGATATGCCGCATAGAAGAGCGTCACATCGACCGGATATTTGTTGTCGCGGAGGTTGATGCGGGTGAGGGTGCCTCCATCGATTTTTTCGGTCGAGGAGCCGGTGTAATAGAGATATGTGGTCATGTTGCCGTCGGCGTGGGTGATGCCGAGGGCGGGTTCGAAGAAATCCTCGTTGCCCGAGGTGGAGTATGCCTCCCAGCCGCGGGTGCACACGGCGCCGTCGCTGGCGGCATACTGCGTCCAACCGGGAATGGCCACGTCGGCCTCATGCATGAATTTCGGACCGAGATAGGTCTGGTAGAGGCGGCCGTTGTCGCCCACCTTGAGGATGAGGTCGGTGTTGTCGGTGGAGATGCGGATGGTTTTTCCGGCATCGGGGGCGGCGGCAAAAGCCGCTGTCGCGATAAACGAGGCTGCCAGGATGGTTGTCAGTTGTTTCATATATGATATTGATTTGGTTATGTCGAGGGGTTCAGGCGGTGACACGGATGGGTCGGCGCCGGTCTATGATGCGGTTCACGCCGAGCACCGAGGCCACGAAGAGCACCAGCAGCAGCGCGCGCACCGGGAAGTCGATCCAGTTGTTTTCGGTGGTCAGCAGGGTTGCGGCACCCCAGATGGCGAGCGCCGAAATCACATAGAGGCCGAGCTTGCCTAATTGGTAGGGGATGGGATAATATCGGCGGCCGGTGAGATAGCTGGCCGCCATCATCAGCAGATAGCAGAAGAATGCGGCCCAGGCGCACCCCATATAGCCGTAGACGGGCACAAGCACCACGTTGAGTATCAGCGTCACTGCCAGGCCCGACAGCGAGAACCAGGTGCCCCAGATGGGGCGGTCGCTAAGTTTATACCACAGCGAGAGGTTAAAGAAGATGCCGGCGAAAAACTCCGCCATCATTATCACCGGCACCACTTTCAGTCCCGGGAAGAAGCGGGGCGCGATGAAATAGCGCAGCACCGGCAGGTAAAACATCACCCCTAAGAAGATTACAAGGCCGCAGACCACAAACCAGTTCATGGCTGTGGAGTAGGAGGCATCTTTGTCGCGCCCTTTCACCTCCTTGTTCTGGGCGAAGATGAAGGGTTCGTAGGCAAAGCGGAATGCCTGGGTGAACATCACCATCACTATGGCTATCTTGTAGTTGGCGCCGTAGATGCCCAGCCCCTCGAGCGCCGCGGCGCGGTCGGGGATGAGGATGGGATAGAGGATTTTGTCGATGGTCTGGTTCATGATGCCGGCGATGCCCAGGATGAGGATGGGATAGCTGTAGACCAGCATCTCGTGGAGCAGCCGGCGGTTGAAGCTGTAGCGCACGCATGCCACTTCGGGGTAGAGCAGCAGCAGTATCACCGCCGAACTGATAAGGTTGGCGAGGAATATGTAGCCGATGCCGAACGAGGGGTTGTAGAACCAGTCGATCCACCCGGGCGCATGGCTCTGCAGCCAGGGGCACAGGAGGATGAAAAAGAGGTTGAGGCCGATGTTGAGGCCGATGTTGACCAGTTTGAGTGTGGCGAAGCGCATGGGGCGCTTGCGGTAGCGCAGATAGGCGAAGGGGAGAGCGGTGTAGGCGTCGATGCCTACGGTGACCACCATCATCCAGATAAACGAGGGATGGTCGGCACACTCGAGCAGCCCGGCCAGCCGGGGCGAGAGGAGGCATCCGGCGATGATGAACAGGATGGATGTGGTGCCCAGCGATGTAAGGGCGGTGGTGTAGACCTGCATGGGGTCGTTCCAGCGGTCGTGGTTTGCGAAGCGGAAGAATCCGGTCTCGAGTCCGTAGGTGAGAATCACCAGCGCCAGCGCCACGTAGGCATTGATGTTGGTGACGATGCCATAGTCGAATGCCGAGAACAGATAGGTGTACATCGGCACCAGGCACCAGTTGAGAAAGCGCCCCACGATGGAGCTGACGCCATAGATGGCGATGTCTTTGAATAGCGACCTGATTGAAGCCATGAGATTGTTGTCGCAGGTGATTGGTAAGTGGTGACGGGGGCTAAGGCTGGTCGAAGAGACCGGCGAAACCGGGGCGGTCGAGACCGAGATGGCGCCATGCCAGGTCGGTGACCTCGCGGCCGCGGGGGGTGCGCTTTATGAAGCCCTCTTTGATGAGGAAGGGTTCGTAGACCTCCTCCAGAGTGCCGGCGTCCTCGCCGATGGCGGTGGCGATGGTGCTCAGCCCCACGGGGCCGCCGCCGAATTTGTTGATGATGGTGGAGAGGATGCGGTTGTCGATTTCGTCGAGCCCGTAGCGGTCGATGTTGAGCGCCTCCAGGGCATAGCGGGTGATTTCGGGGTCGATTTTTCCTGAGCCGCGCACCAGGGCGAAGTCGCGCACGCGACGCAGCAGGCGGTTGGCGATACGGGGCGTGCCGCGCGAGCGGAGTGCCATCTCGTGAGCTGCCACAGGCGTGCACTCCACGCCCAGAAGCCGCGCCGAACGGCTGATGATCATCTCCAGTACCTCGTGGTCGTAATATTGCAGATGCATCGGAATGCCGAAGCGGGCACGCAGCGGAGCCGTCAGCAGTCCCGAGCGGGTGGTGGCGCCGATGAGGGTGAAGGGCGACAGGGTGAGCTGCACCGAGCGTGCTCCCGGTCCCTTGTCGATCATTATGTCAATGCGGTAATCCTCCATGGCGGAGTAGAGATACTCCTCCACCACAGGCTTCAGACGGTGGATTTCGTCGATGAAAAGCACATCGTTCTCCTCCAGAGAGGTGAGGATACCGGCCAGGTCGCCCGGCTTGTCGAGCACCGGACCCGAGGTGACCTTGAACCCCACGCCCAGCTCGTTGGCGATGATGGCCGACAATGTGGTCTTTCCAAGCCCCGGAGGGCCGTAGAGCAGCAGATGGTCGAGTGCTTCGCCGCGTCGGCGCGCCGCTTCGACAAACACGCGCAGATTGCTCACCACCTTGTCCTGACCGGAAAAGTCGTTGAAACATTGCGGGCGCAGCGCCCGTTCGAATTCCTTGTCGGCGCTGGAGCGGACAGCCTCGGAGCGTATGTCGTAATCTTCTGCCATATTCACCGCAAATTTAGCAAAAAAAAGCGACTTTCTACGCCTGACACTTAATTTTTGAGACTGCTGACCGGTACTACAAGCACGTTGTCGGCACGACGGTAGGCATAATCGCCGGTAGCTGTCAGCACCATCATAAACGAAGGTGTTTTCATTTTTGTGACATCGATCTGATTGGAAAGAGCTTTCAGTGTCTCCGCTCCTTCGTCTATCAGTCTGTCGCCTCCCAGTTTTATTTCCACAAGGCCATAGCGACCGTCGCGCAAATGCACCACCGCATCGCATTCCAATCCGTTCTTGTCACGGTAGTGATACACATTTCCATTGATGGCCTCGGCATATACCCGTAAATCGCGCACGCAAAGCGTCTCGAATACCAGACCGAATGTGGCAGGGTCTGAAATGAGATCGGCCGGACCCAGGCCAAGCGCTGCCGTGGCGATGGAGGGGTCGGTAAAGTAGCGTGTGTCGGATGTGCGTATCGCTGTTTTTGATCGCAGATTCGGATTCCATGCCTCGGAGTCTTCCACCACAAATATTCTTTTCAGAGCCTGAATATATGATGCGATTGTGTCGGTGCTGATGTCGGTCGCTTCATTGACATCCATATCAGCCTTTAAAGTGCTGAAAGATGCCTGTGTCCCCTGATGACGGGCAAGCGAACGCATAAGCCTGTGAACACGTGCCGGTTCGCGTTCCACGCCGTCGGCAGCTGTGATGTCGCGAGTCTCTACGGCTGTAACATAGTCGAAAGCCTGATCGAGGGCAGTAATGCCGTTCATGCCTACTGCAAGAGGCCATCCTCCGCGGCAAGCTATGAATGCAATGTCTTCAATAGACGCTTTTGCAGTGCCCTCAACATCGATATGGCTGTCAAAAAGATTTTCCAGAGAAATATCGCCGGTGGATTCTCCCGACTCCCACAATGACATGGGACGCATGCGAAGCCACCCGAAACGCCCGGTTCCGGTGTGTACCACCTGCGACATATCCGGCGGAACGGACGATCCGGTAAGGATGTATTGTCCGAGTTCCGGGGCATGATCTACCTCAAAACGTATGCTATCCCAAAGTTTTGGAGCAACCTGCCATTCGTCGATAAGCCGGGGTTTTTCGCCGCGAAGTAATATCAGCGGGTTTATTTCGGATAATTCGATATTTTGCCGTATTTTGCCGGGGGCGGTCATATACAGAATGCTACGCGCCTGTTGTTCGGCTGTAGTGGTTTTTCCACACCATTTCGCTCCTTCAATCACCACAGCACCCTTTCCCGCAAGTTTTCGGGATAGAAGGGCATCGGCTATACGCTGGCGATATTTTTGTTTTACCATTTGATTGACAGAATGATTACGGCGCAAATATACGAATTAAATTTGACAATTCCAGCATTTGGCGCGATTTCGTTCCGACATTTGGCTCGTTTTCGTTCCGGCATTTGGCGCAATCCCCGAAAACTTTTTAATAATTGAGGCTGTGCCGATGAGTTATGGTTCAGGATTAAATATTGCCTCTCCACGACCTGTCATTATCTCTCTGAAAGGAGCTATAATCTTTGACGAACTTAGAATTTCCTCTTCATTATGGTAGGAAATATTTACTCTTGAAGATAAATCACTGTTTGTGATTTATTGTTATATGCTCCAATCTTTGTAATTTTACACCCTGATTGGAGTTTTTTTCTTTGTAAATAAGCCTATTGCCCACATCTGTGCTGGTAATATGACTGAAATAATAGAATTATACGGCTGGAATAATTTGCTTGTGTCCTGCTAATTAGTTAATTTTGTCACATGAACAAAATTAGTAACAACCAATGAAGTAAAACTATTATTAAGACATATTGAAAAGAGTGTTTCACTTTTTACTTGATGTATTCTGAAAAATCGCCAATTTAACAGAAATATCCATCGCTGTGGAAAGGAAACGCTTGCATCAATACAGGTGTGGGCTTTTTCTTGTTGCATGGATATGGGTGTTTGGCGATATCTTCAGAATAGCAATAAGTATCATAAAGCCTACACTTTCTTTTTGCTGTGTCGCAAGAAGAACTTATGGAGATATATCAGGAAAATGGTCTATACGGACTAAAGAATGATTGTGGAGAAGTTGTTATTTCTCCGCAATATCGAGATTTTTACTCGTATTCATGTGGAGTGGCATGTGTAAGAAATATTCACTATCACTATGCGTACATAGATTATAATAATAAGTCTATTATACCTTTTGGTAAGTACATCTGGATTGATCCTTATTTTACATGTGGGTATGCGAGAGTAATTAAATACAAGGTAATAGAAGATAAGCAATATTGGGGTATTATCAATACAATGGGGTTCATTGTAGTACCATGTGAATATGATAATATTTGGACTCTTAATGAAAAATATCTTGATAATCTTAGAGCAGTCAAGGATAACAAAGAGTGTAGTATAAACTTAAGGAATGCTGATAAAAAAATTGTATTAGATGGTCTAAAATACATTAGAACTTACACAATTGATGAGTTCAAAGCAGAATTTAACGTAAGTAAGATTTTTGTTAGAGTTAATCCTAATAATAATGTTATTTTATTCTATTTTGGTACAAATATTGGTATTGTGTCCAATGATAATTACTTGTTAAATCCTGTAATATCTATTGTCTGCAATAGTGCTGGCAAAATATTCTTGCTGCTACACAATCGAGATAATACTGGAAAGATGCGAGTGAAACAGTTGATAAAAACATCAAACAAAATCACTCCAATCTATTCAAGAGATTACGATTCCAACAATGACTATAATAAATATATTGAGGAGTCAAGACTTGACGCTTTTGAAGGAGATGAAAGTAATTATTGGAATATTGATTGAATGCTCTTAGAAAGAACTTATGAAAAAATATGACTTTGCAAATGTTATAGTATGTCCTTTTCCAACCTTGTCGGACGTTTCAAACCCCTATATTTTTGGTGGAGTTAAATCCGTCATAAATGTGTCAGAGAAAGAGGATGTACGTTTATTGGACTATTACAAAACTCATTCTATTGCATATCACCACTTACCTATAAAGGAGTGTGTGCCGGATATGGGCTGGAATAATATAATGAAATGCACCGAAATCATCATTGATAATGTCAGAAAGGATATTCCTACTATCGTGCATTGTATAGGAGGAAATAATAGAAGCCCTTTAGTTGTTGAATGTGCTTTTTATGCACTTTACGGACATCATCTAATTGATGAATATAAAGGAGATAAAAATCATTTGCTTTATAACGTAGAACAAGGGTATCTTCCTTTGATGCTACAAGAAATTGAATGTGAATTAAAATCATTAACATTACAGGAAAAATGAAATACCCAATACATTACGGTTTAGAAAAGGTTGGATTACCGCTTATTCTTACCACAGATAACCCGAAGAACTTGTGTTTTATGATTGACACAGGTTCTACGAATGATGTAATCTTTGACTTCGTGTATCAGCATTTCAAAGAATACTTCACGCTAACTTCTGAAAATCAAAACATCATGGGGATTGATGGCTCATTAAAACCTACTTTCATTGTAAATGCTGATCTGCAGTTTGATGATTTAAGGTATAAAGCACCCTTTGTTGTCCTTGAAGCCAATGATGCCATAACTCAAGTACAGGTAGAAACAGGCATACAGATACATGGAGTCTTGGGCATACCGTTCCTTATGGAGAACAAATGTCTGATAGACTTTGATAAACGGATAATTCAAAATAATGATTAGAAACAGTATGTAGAATCGGGATTTAATCTGCATCCAGACATAGAAATATATTTTATTACAATTCCAAATACAATGGTAGCTACTGAAGTTTGGCTAGCATGTATTGCTGTAAACAGGAAAAGTCGAGGACACTGATATTATACGGCAGAATATTCCTTTAATGGTTATGCTGTTTGTAGTCCCGATGAAATAAATAACCACAACATTTCAGGTTTGATAGCAAAAGATGGCGCAGAGTTTGCCAAATATTGTTATAAGCAAGCAATGGAGAAAATTAACCGGCTCATCTTTTGCACGCTTTTAATGCAATGAAATTATTAGCAATGATATATCCTGAAAAGTTCATATTCCTTGTGCTTTCTATGGAGAATGCAAAGATTTATAATCTTGACCATAATCCTGTTGATATTTGCAAATGGTGGGAGTTGGATAATATGAAGCACTATTTCAATCTATTCGATAATGCACGAGACAACTTCAAAAATAATAAAGTACGAAAGAAGGATTATTTATAATAGCCATAGGAGCATTGATTTTGCTCTATGCTCAGAGACAATCTGATAAAAAGACCATTGAGCAACAAGACTACAAGCTCCGTCAAATATATGGATATGAATACAAAGAGTGAACTTCCCCATACTGAACTTATGTATATAGAAGGTATCGGATTTATGTTTGAGGTCAATCATACCTTCAAACATAATCTGATAAGTCCTGATTTGCTTACGTACTTTGATGGAGTGCCTGAATGTGAAGAAGTTACTGAGGTTTGTGCTTTCCCATTGCCAATACTCAACACAAATCTAAGACAATCCATCTTCCAAAATATGGGTCAAGAATGGGCAGTATGCTCAGATGGTATTTTTAGAAAGTGTCAAGTAATCCAATGCAATGAAGAGTATGGAGCTATCACGAAATCTATTGTCTTCCATATAGATAAAGCTTTATTTGATAGAGATATAGCTGGAATTATATCGTTTTAATATCCTCAATAAGAAGAACGCTTTTATACCCGAAGAATGGACTATCTGTAATACAAACTTGGGGATAATAAAGGCTATTTGATAGATGATGTAATCCACAAGAACCACATCCTTTTTCGTATGTGGCAGAAATCAATATAAATACGATGCAATCCCCATTAAAGAATATGAGTAATTCAATCAAATATGTGACTAAGGTAGTTATACTTATTGTATATATCCTCATTATCTTTTTCATTCTGCATCATCATTGTGTAGAAGCAGGAGAATGTGCTGCGAGGGTATATTATATTCCTTTAGGTAGATGGGATTATATTTTGATATCTCTTATAGGCATTATTATGTTATTTCTTTCCAGGTATATCATTACTACCTCTAAGAAGTTCAGAGCCCTTGAAATATTAATATATGCAAGTTTAATTACCGCCACTCTAATATTGGGAAACGATATACTTGCATCAAGAACAATAGATTGGCCCGAAACATACAAAGTTAAACCGTTAAAATGATCCTTAAAAGTTGAACAGACGATCGAATTAAATTTGACAATTCCGGCATTTGGCGCAATTTCGGAAAAAACATTAAAAAAAAATTTGTCACCGCGGTAATTATTACCGCGGTGACAATTTTTTTGGCTTAAGATGATGGAGAGCCATATGCCGACATCGGCTTATGGAGGGGTTACTCGGCGGGGGAGGGGTGCTGGGCGGCGTCCTCTTTGAGGAGGTTGTCGATGTTCTCGATGTAGTCGAGCGAGTCGTCGAGGTAGAATGCCAGCTCGGGTATCTTGCGGAGCTGCAGACGCACTTTCTGCCCCAGCTCGTAGCGGATGGTTTTGGAACTCTTCTTGAGGTTTTCAAGAATTTCCTGCGATTTTGCCGACGGGAAGATCGACAGGTAGACCTTCGCGATGGAGAGGTCGGGCGAGATTCTCACGGCCGACACCGAGATGATGATGCCGTGGGTTTTAGCTGTCTGGAGCCGCAGTATCTCGCTTATTTCTTTCTGAATAAGGCGTGCTATCTTGGCCTGACGTGTTGTTTCCATAAATTTATGTTGTGCTTTTCCTTTTATAACGTTGAGGATGAATGCAAAGTTAGAGAAAAAAACCGATTAATTTCGTAACTTTGCGCTATATGGAGAAAAAAACGATACTCGACATGCACCGAGACACCCCCGAGCAGTATCGCCGTCGCGACAAGCTGCCGCTCACCGTGGTGCTCGACAACATACGGAGTCTCAACAACATAGGCTCGGTGTTCCGCACTTCCGACGCCTTCCGCGTGGAGCGCATCTGCCTCTGCGGCATCACCGCCACTCCTCCCTCAGTGGAGATTCACAAGACGGCGCTCGGTGCCGAGGACACCGTGGAGTGGGAATACTGGAAGGACACTGCCGACTGCGTGCGGGCTCTGCGCGGGCGCGGCGTGCAGGTCTGCGCCCTCGAGCTGGTAAAAGGTGCCGTCAGCCTCGAGAAATTCCCCGTGACGCCGGGCGCCTCCTACGCCATTGTGGCCGGGCATGAAGTGGACGGAGTGGCGCAGCGCGTGGTCGACCTCTGCGACCACTGCATCGAGATTCCCCAGGAGGGCACCAAGCACTCCCTCAACGTGGCGGTCTCCACAGCCCTCGCCATCTGGCACTTCTATCTGGGTCTGCGCTGATACCCGTTTTGGCGTTGTCGGAGAAAATTGCTAACTTTGCGGCAAAACACACGGAGAATACAAAATGACCCAACGTCAGAAACAACGCAGGCTGCTTGCCGCCGCATCGGTTGGCGGACACTGGATTCAGCTGCTACGGATCACCGACGGGCTCCGCGGCGCCGGCTGTCATGTCGATTTCGTTTCGACCAACCGGGGATGCGCCAGAATGATTCCGTCAGACAGCCGTTTTTATCATGTGCGCGATTTCAGCCGCACTGATTTCTGGCGGCTTGTCCCTGCTTTTTTCGAGGCATTGAAGGCTGTGTGGAAAAGCCGGCCCGACACGGTGATAACCACCGGAGCCGCACCCGGGCTGGTGGTGGCGCTGGCCGCCAGATGTCTGCTCCGGCGGGTGATATGGATAGACTCTATAGCCAATGTGGAGCATCTGTCGCTCTGCGGCCGCGTGGCCTCGAAGTTTGTCACAGCCACTTTCACGCAGTGGCCCGAACTGGCCGGCGGCCGTGTGCGCTATGCCGGCAACGTGTTGGGCGATTCGCCCGAAACACTGTGCTCCTCCTCCCACAAATAACTCCTGACCTCCCACGAATAACTCCTGTCGCTTATGATATTTGCAACACTGGGCTCGCAGCTCCCCTTCGACCGCTTCCTGAAAATGCTCGACGAGGTGGTGCCTTCACTCTTCAGCGAGGAGATTGTGGCGCAGGCTATCCCCGGCGACTACACCCCCCGCCACTTCCATCTCACGGGATTTATCTCTCCTGCCGATTTCGAAAAATATATGCACCGGGCGCGCATAGTGGTGGCTCATGCAGGCATGGGCACCATCATCTCGGCGCTGAAACTGCGCAAACCCATCGTGCTGGTGCCCCGGCGCCTGGATCTCGGCGAAATCCGCACCGACCACCAGATTCCCACCGCCATACGTATGGAGCGGCTGGGCTACACCCGCACGGCGCATAACACCGGAGAACTCAAGGCGCTGCTCACCTCGGCCTGGCTTACCCCCGAGCGGACTATCGCCGACGGGGTGTCACCCTCGCTGGTGCGCGCCATCATGGATGTATGATGCATAATCTGAATGAACTCTGACAAACAGAAAAAGGAAAAGCTCGAGCGGTTGTGGAACCGCGACTATTGCGTGGCTATGGCCGGCAATTTCATGATGTTCTTCGCCTTCTATCTGCTGACACCCCTGCTGCCGATATATCTCGACGAACAGTTCGGCGCCTCGAAGGACATGATCGGCTTGGTGCTGTCGGGCTATGTGATAGCGGCGCTGATAGTGCGCCCCTTCAGCGGTTTTATCGTCGACAGCTTCGACCGCAAGAAGGTGCTGATGTGCTGCTTTTTCCTCTTTTTCATCTGTTTTACGGGGTATATCGGCGCAGGCACGCTGCTGATGTTTGCCATCGTGCGCACGCTCCACGGCCTCCCCTTCGGCGCCACCACCGTGGCCAACTCCACAGCCGCCATCGACACGCTCCCCTCCTCGCGCCGCAACGAGGGGATGGGCTTCTACGGCCTGAGCAATAATCTGGCCATGGCCATCGCTCCCTCGGCAGGCATCTGGATATATCAGGCCACCGGCAATTTCGCGCTCCTGTTCTGGATATCGCTGATAGTGGCGCTGGCAGGCTTCGGCTGTGCCGCCACAATCAGGCTTCCACGGCGCAAACCCGTTGAGGGGAAGCCGCCCATGAGCCTCGACCATTTCTTCCTCACCCGCGCGTGGCTGATGGCGCTCAACATCCTGCTCTTCGGACTCTGCTGGGGCGTGATGTCGAACTATGTGGCCATCTACGCCAAGGAGGAGATGGGCATCACCGACGGCACGGGCGTATTCTTCGCCATCCTCTCGGGCGGTCTTGTGATTTCGCGCCTCTATGGCGCCCGCAAGCTGCGCCGCGGACTCCTCACCGAAAACGCCGTGGAGGGCGCCCTGCTCAGTTCGGTAGGCTTCACGCTGTTTGCTCTCGCGCCGGGGCAGTGGGCGTTCTATCTGTCGGCATTTCTGGTAGGACTGGGCAACGGCCGCATGTATCCCGCATTCCTCAACATGTTCATCTCCGTGGCGCGGCACGACCAGCGCGGCACAGCCAATTCGTCTATACTAACCTCGTGGGATCTCGGCATGGGCATCGGCATTCTTCTCGGCGGCGTGCTGGCAGAATTCATCTCCTATACCGCCGCCTTCTGGGCCACAGCCTTCTCGCAGATCGCCGGCACCCTGCTCCTGATGGTGTTCACCCGCAGCTTCTTCCACCGCCGCAAACTCAACCAGAACTGACCGCTCCTCTCTCCGGATTATCAGCATTTTGAGAATACTCCCCCAATTCTTCATAGTTCGCGGAATTTGGCGGACAATTTCGCGGAATCGCTTTTTTTGACTTGTTTTCGTATGGTGTTGAAAATCAGTATTATATGGTTTTGAAAAATGGTTTTTCGCGGAAAGTTCGCGGAAAATGCCTGATATTTTCACGGAATTTTCGCGGAATTATTTCCGGCTCCCAATTCCCAGAATTTATTGGATCCTACATGTATTTTGCCGGCTTTACGAAGACTCTTTAACAGATAGTCAATGTGGTTTTTTTTCTGGCTGTTGTTCAAAGTTTTGGGAAGTTTGTCACATAATAGTTTGTCAATTATGTTTCGACGGAGTTTTTCATGATCACTGATTGATTTCAGGATAAGATCCTTGTAATAATTATCGTCGAAGCCTTTTAGATCTGTGTACTCGGCTTCCATATTGGTCAGCTGAGCTATTTTACGACTGATGATGATATGGGGGTGTAGGCCTTCTATCAGGTTTAACTCCCTTAATCCATTGTCGCAGATTATATAGGATGAGTTAGTGCCTATCGGAATCTATGCTTTTTTCGCGGTTATATCGTTCCTCATATTCGCGGATGATTCGCTCGATGTCTTTTTTAAGGTCAGGGATATGTTTTATAACCAATCCCCATAAAAATTCAGTTTCTACACTGTCATAACCGTGTATGATCCTGTTGCGTGTGTTGATAATCTCCTTGGCATTTGGAATCTCAAATGTCGGGTCTTTTTTCTTATGCGGTTGATTGCTTCTCCCATTATTTCTGTCTTGCGTTCAACAGCACAAATCCTCAATCCGTCTTTTTCAAACAAATCAAAGCGTTTGGGAAAATCAGTAAAAAATCCCTCCAATTCATTTATCGCATTCAACACATCCTGAAGATGTTTCAGTATATATTCATCAGCCATAAATCAATTGTTTGGTGCGGTTCACGTTTTGAATGAAGTATTTGTTTTTCAGACCTTTCTCAACAACCAAGTCAACTTTTCTTCCAAATATTTTTTCTAAAGCTTCTTGAAAATCGAAGTAATTTGTGACGTAATCCCATTTCTCATGGTCGGTGGTGTCGAAGTTGACAAGTAGGTCCACATCGCTCTGGTCGTTGAATCTATCTGTAAGGATAGAGCCAAAGACAGCCAGAGTCTTGACCCTGTGCTTGCGGCAAAGGTCGATGATTCGTTGCAGGTTCAATTCAATCAACTTCATAGACTGTTGTGTTTCAGATGCAAATATAGCGATTCCTTCTGATATATTAACGCTTCTGTCCTGAAAATCGTTGTAATATATATGCGCACATTCAAAAAAAGTGGGGCGGGAGGGGGATTTAGGGGAGAAAATGCTTAAATTTGCAGTGGAAACAGATTATGACAGATAAGGAAACAGTTGACAAGGCTGTCAGGGCCTACTGCAGCCGCCATGGCATTGACGCTTTCGTCCCGAAGGCGGCGCTGATCGACATGGATGGCACTCTCATTGACTCCATGCACAATCATGCCGGCGCCTGGTATCGTCTAAGCCGCGAATTGGGTCTCGAAGCCGCCGAGGAGGAGTTCTATCTTTTCGAGGGGATGACCGGTCGCGCCACCGTGCGTCTGCTCTTCAGCCGCTGCAAGGGTTATGAGCCCTCCGATGCCGAGTGCGATGAACTTTATGAGCGCAAAGCCCGTTATTTCAACGAGCTGCCGCGTGTGCCGGTAATTCCCGGCGCCGCCCGCATGCTGTCGGTTCTGACCGAAGCGGGCGTGACCCGCGTGCTGGTCACCGGCTCGAAGCAGCGCGCAAACCTCGACAGGCTCGACACCGATTTCCCCGGGGCGTTTCCGCATAATCTCCGCGTCACCGCGGCCGATGTCACTCATGGCAAGCCCCACCCCGAGCCTTACCTGAAGGCCATGGCCATGGCTTCGGTGAAGCCCGAAGAGTCGATAGTGATTGAGAACGCCCCCTTAGGTGTGCAGGCCGGTGCGGCTTCGGGCGCCTTCACAGTGGCCGTGGCCACGGGGCCTATCCCTGAGGAAACATTGCGCGCCGCCGGCGCCGATCTGGTGTTCGGCTCGATGGATGACCTTGCCGACGCTCTCCTACTGATAATGAACAATACTCTCCAACAATAACCGTGCTATGAATGTAGTCTTTACAAACCATGTGGCCGACGCCCTTGAAAAATTTGTCGGCGAGCTGAAACCATTCTCAGTCCACGTTCTGGTGGATGTCAATACCGAGGCCTTTGTGCTCCCCGTAATCTCCCGGATGTCGCCCACAGTGGCCGATGCCGGCATCATCCGCATCAAGGCCGGCGAGATGTACAAGAATATCGACTCGCTGCAGTCGATATGGAAACAGCTCGAGGAGCAGGACGCCAACCGCCGTTCGCTGCTGATAAACCTCGGCGGAGGCGTGGTCACCGACATGGGCTCCTTTGCGGGAGCATGCTACAAACGCGGCATCAGTTTCGTCAACATCCCCACAACTCTCCTGGGCGCCGTCGACGCATCGGTCGGCGGGAAGACCGGCATCAACTTCAACGGTCTCAAAAACGAAATCGGCGCTTTCCGCGACGCCGACCTTGTGATCGTCTCCACCCTTTTCTTCAACACCCTCACCAACCAGGAACTGCTGTCGGGCTACGGAGAGATGCTCAAGCATGGATTCATATCTTCCGATAAACTTATCCACAAGCTTTTAGGCTACGATGTCACCCGCTATAACCCCGACACGCTGCTCGGGCTGCTCGAGGAGAGCGTGGCCGTCAAAGCACACTATGTGGAGAATGACCACGAGGACCACGGCGCCCGCCGCGCACTCAATTTCGGCCATACATTCGGCCACGCCTTCGAATCGATGGCCCTGCAGCGCAAGACACCTCTGTCGCACGGCTATGCCGTGGCATTCGGCATGATCCCCGCACTGGTGCTCTCCCACATGATACTCGGCTTCCCCTCCGAGATGCTGCACACCTATGCCGCCTACGTGCGCGAGCACTACGGCGCCTTCGAATTCTCGTGCGACGACTATCCCCGCCTGCTGTCGCTGATGCATCACGACAAGAAAAACGTGAACTCCACCGACATAAACTTCACCCTGCTCAAAGCCATCGGCGAGCCGCAGTGGAACGTCACCGCCACCGCCGACCAGATTACCGCCGCCCTCGACATCTACCGCGATCTGCTCCAGCTCCCCTGACCAACATCCTCCACACAAGTCGGCGGCAGGAAAGCCGCCGCTCCACAGCTTCAGCTCATGAGGGCGCGGAGGATGGAGAAGGTGGTGCGGGGGGCGATACTGAAAAAGGAGGAATATTGCTCGTGGTGGTTCTCGACGCCCGGGGTGTCGGATACTACACGCACGGCGGCGAAGGGCACATTTTTCATGCAGCAGACCTGGGCTATGGCGCCCGACTCCATGTCGACGGCCACGGCCTGCGGTTGCACTTCGAGCACCGCGCGGAGTTCTTCGGGTGTCGACACAAACAGGTCGCCCGAAGCTATGAGTCCGCGCACCACCCGGGGCGCCGTCGCATTGTGGCTCTCTCCCTCTGCCTCCGAAGGGTGCCGCTCCACCGAGGCGATGGCGGCGGGGAGATTGAGCAGATTGGTGCCCTCGCAGGCGAATGTCACGGGATAGCCCTGCACCTGGCCGCGGGCGTTGCCCGGTCCGCAATATACGTCGTGATATCCCACGGCGTCGGCTATGACCACATCGAGCACTCCGGCGCCGTGGCCGGTGCCACCGGCGATGCCGGTGTTGACAATCACGTCGGGACGGAAGGTGTCGATGAGCGACACGGCGCCCACGGCGGCGTTGACTTTGCCGATGCCGGTGAGCATCACCGCCACATCGTTGGCGCCGATGCGGCCGGTGACTATTTCGTAATCGTTGACGAGTGTGGTCTGAAGGCCATCGATCAGCGGCAGCAGCTGCTGCTTCTCGCTGTCCATGGCCACAATGATTCCTATGCGCATTTTAAACAGGCTCTAAAATAATTTCGACCGGTTGCTTATTGATTAATTTACGTCGGTGATGCGGGCGGCACGCTGCACACCGGGTATTTTGTGGATTTTGGAGCAGAGGGAGTTCACGTCGCCGACATCATTGACCAGAACCGTGAGGTCGGCGTGAAACACCTCGCCGTGGGTGTGGATCTCCAGGTCGCGCAGGTTGAGCGACAGATGCGTGGAAATCAGCGATATGAGTTCGTGAAGGATGCCCTGACGGTCAACACCCTCGATGTGGACGCGGGCGTTGAACGCCTTGCTTGCCGTGGGCGCTTCCCAGCAACAGCTGACTATGCGCGGTCCGAAAGCCGATTTTATCACCGCCGCGCGGGGGCAGTCGAGGTCGTGCACCTCCACGGTGCCGTCGTTGCGGATATATCCCAGCACATCGTCGCCGGGGATAGGCTCGCAGCAGTCGGCGAAGCTGAAATTGATGGGGCCGTCGGCATTGTAGCGCAGCACGTAGGTCTCTTTGGTGCTGATCGGTTTGGCGGCGGGCGCCGGGGTTTCTGCAGCGGTAGGGCGCGAGTCGTCGCCCAGACCTATCAGTTTGAGCAGCAGACGCTTGGTTTTGCCCGAGGTTTTGCGCAGATTTTTCACCACATAGTCGTTGAGGACGATTTCGTCGTTGCCGAGGAGGTAATAGAAATCCTCGTGGGTGGGAGTCTTGTAGAGACCCATCACCTTGGTAATGGCCTCGTTGTTGTCGGCAATGGCGTTGGCCTTGAGAAACTCCTCGAAGCACTGCTTTCCGCGGTTGATCACCGGCTGGCGGTCGGCGCGCAGAGCCTTGCGCAGGCGCGTCTTGCCCTTGGCGGTGGTGAGGAAGTCGAGCCATTCAGCCTTGGGCTGCTGCGACTTGGAGGTGAGCACCTCCACCTGGTCGCCCGACTGAAGCTTCTGCGACAGCGGCACCAGCTTGTGGTTCACCTTGCCGGCGATGCAGTGGCATCCGATTTCGCTGTGCAGCGAGAACGCCACATCGAGCACCGTGGCATCCTTGGGCATGGTCAGCAGTTCGCCCTTAGGGGTGAACACCACGATTTCCGACGAGAAGAGATTGAGTTTGAGCGTGTCGAGGAAGTCGAGGGCGTTGGGTTCCGGATCGGCCAGAATATCCTTGATAGTGTGGAGCCATGCATCCAGCTCCGACTCCTCGTCGCCCTCGCCCACCTTGTATTTCCAGTGGGCGGCGAACCCCTTTTCGGCAATCTCGTCCATGCGGCGCGAGCGTATCTGCACCTCAATCCAGTTGCCGTCGGGACCCATCACCGTCAGGTGCAGGGCGCGGTATCCGTTGGCCTTGGGCACCGACACCCAATCGCGGGTGCGGTCGGGGTGCAGGCGGTAGATGTCGGTGATGGCCGAATAGATCTGCCAGCAGATCGACTTCTCCATGGCGGGATCGTCGCATTCGAAGATAATGCGGGCGGCGTAGAGGTCGTAGACCTCCTCGAAGGGGATATGCTTGGTCTCCATCTTGTTCCAGATGGAGTAGACCGACTTCACTCGCGCCTTGGCCTCGTAGCTCAGCCCCATGGCGTCGAGACGCTCGCGTATAGGGGTCATGAAATGGCCGTAGATGTCGTTGCGCGAGGCTTCGGTGGCAGCTATCTGCCGCGAGATGGTGTCGAACGCCTCGGGATGCTCATATTTGAAAGCCAGGTTTTCAAGCTCGGTCTTTATGGCGAACAGACCCAGGCGGTGAGCCAGGGGAGCGTAGATATAGAGCGTTTCGCCGGCGATTTTATATTGCTTGTTGGGCGCCATGGAGCCGAGAGTGCGCATGTTGTGCAGTCGGTCGGCCATCTTTATGAGCACCACGCGTATGTCCTCGCTCATTGTCAGCAGCAGCTTGCGGAAATTCTCGGCCTGGGCCGAGGCCTTGTCGCCGAAGATGCCGCCCGAAATCTTTGTCAGACCCTCCACCAGCTGGGCTATCTTTTTGCCGAAGTTCATCTCGATGTCCTCCACGGTGTAGTCGGTGTCCTCCACTACATCGTGGAGCAGCGCCGCGCAGATCGAGGTGGAGCCAAGGCCTATCTCCTGGCTGGCGATTTTCGCCACCGCTATGGGGTGGAGGATATAAGGCTCGCCGCTGCGGCGGCGGATACCCTCGTGAGCCGATTTGGCAAACCGGTAGGCCCGCTCGATTATCTCCACCTTCTTGCGGTGGTTGGAGGCCAGATAGCCGTCGAGCACCTCGCGAAACGCCGAATCGATACGGAGCTCCTCCTCCTCGGTGGTGAATTTCGGTGAAGCCTTCGGCGAGGCCGGCATCGCGGGCTGCCCTGCTTCGGCTGTCTGTTTGTTATGGTCGTCCGACATATATTCTTCGCTTGTTCTACGCTGATTTTTTCGCAAAAATAATGATTTCCGCGGAAAAATCATTAATTTTGGGTTATAATCTACGAAGACCTACTTTCATTTATTATTAAACAAGCTCTTGACACTCCGACTCCTGACAATACACCCATGAAAATCATCAATTTTGCCGAAACCCCATCGCTTGTGGGGCAATATATGACCGAACTGCGCGACGTCGACGCCCAGCACGACATGCTCCGCTTCCGCGCCAATCTCGAGCGCATAGGTCAGATCATGGCCTATGAGATCTCCAAAACCCTCGCCTACGCCACCCGTCGCATCGATACCCCCCTGTCGCCCGCCGATTCCCCCGTGCTCGAGTCGCAGGTGGTGCTCGCCACCATCTTCCGCGCCGGCGTCCCCTTCCACGCCGGTTTCCTGAGCTATTTCGACCATGCCGAGAACGCCTTTGTGTCGGCCTACCGCCGCTACATCGAGAAGCGTCGCCCCGGGCAGGACGACTTCGAAGTGTGCGTGGAATACCTCGCCGCCCCCTCCATCGAAGGGAAAACGCTGATCATCGCCGACCCAATGCTCGCCACCGGCGCATCCATGGAGCTGAGCTACCGCGCCCTGCTCACCCACGGCACCCCCGCGCAGATCCATGTGGCATCAGTGATCGCATCGCAGCAGGCCGTCGACTACATCGCCTCGCGCTTCCCCGCCGACCGCACCACCCTGTGGATCGGGGCCATCGACCCCGAAATCAACAGCCACAGCTACATCGTTCCCGGCCTCGGCGACGCCGGCGACCTCGCCTACGGTCCCAAACTCTGAAAAAGCCCTAACAAACAAAGGAGGTTAGAAAACCTCCTCTCCATAGCAGCCCCCATACGTCTGCCGCATGTCTGTGCAGACGTATGGGGGCTGCTATGTGGGTTGTATGGGGCGGCGGCTTTCCAGCCGCCGTAAAAATCACTATCTTCAGCCGCCGTAGAAAATTAGGGTTTCAGTCGGGGTCAGGCGAGGACGATGTTGACGATTTTGTTGGGGACGACGATGACTTTGCGGAGGGTTTTGCCCTCGAGCCATTTGGCGGCCTCGGGTGCGCCGAGAGCCAGTTTCTCTACCTCGTCGGCGGGGAGGCCGGGCGCCACGGAGAGCATGAAACGGGTCTTGCCGTTGAAGCTCACGGGCATTTTCACCTGCGATTCCTTGAGGTATTCCTCGTTCCATGCCGGCCACGGCGCATCGCACACGCTGCCGCTGAATGAAGTCTCTCCGGTGGATTCTGCACAGGCGTTATCCCCGCAGGCGGTCTCCCCGGCGGCGGAATCTCCGGCGGCGGCGAGCTGATTGTGGGCAGCCAGGTCATGCCAGAGCTGTTCTGCCATGTGGGGTGCGAAGGGGGCGAGGAGCACCACGATGGGTGCGAGCGCCTCGGCGCTGTGGCAGTTGAGTTTCGCCAGGTCGTTGATGCAGATCATGAAAGCTGCCACCGATGTATTGTAGGAGAAGTTCTCGATGTCACCTGTAACCTTCTTGATGAGGGTGTGGACGGCCTTGAGCGCTTCGGCCGATGCCTTTTCGTCGGTGACGAGCCACTGATCACCTTTCCAGAAGAGACCCCAGAACTTGCGCAGGAAGCGGTTCACGCCGTCGATGCCGTTGGTGTCCCACGGTTTCGACTGCTCCACGGGGCCGAGGAACATCTCGTAGAGGCGCAGCGTGTCGGCGCCGTAGCGTTCGATGATGTCGTCGGGGTTGACCACATTGAACATCGACTTGGACATCTTCTCCACGGCCCAGCCGCACACATACTCGCCACTGTCGTCGAGGATGAATTCCGCGTCGGCATAGTCGGGACGCCAGCGGCGGAAAGCGTCGAGGTCGAGGCGGTCGTTGCTGACGATGTTCACGTCGACATGGATGGGGGTGGTGTCGTATTCATCCTTCTTCTGCAGGGTGACGAAGGTGTTGGTGTCCTTGATGCGGTAGACGAAGTTGGAGCGGCCCTGGATCATGCCCTGGTTGACGAGCTTGCGGAAAGGCTCGTCGCAGACCACCTTGCCCAGGTCGTAAAGGAATTTGTTCCAGAAACGGGAATAGATCAGGTGGCCGGTGGCATGCTCGGTGCCACCCACGTAGAGGTCCACCTGCTGCCAGTAGCCGTTGGCCTCGGGCGACACCAGCTCATTGCCGTTGTGCGGATCCATGTAGCGCAGATAGTAGGCCGACGAGCCTGCGAAACCGGGCATGGTGTTCAGCTCCAGGGGATACCCCTCGGGGGTGCACCAGTTTTTGGCGCGGCCCAGGGGCGGCTCGCCCGTCTCGGTGGGGAGATACTTGTCGATTTCGGGCAGCAGCAGCGGCAGGGAGTCGGCGGGGAGCATGTGGGGCACCCCGTCCTTGTAATATACCGGGAAAGGCTCGCCCCAATAGCGCTGACGCGAGAAGATGGCGTCGCGCAGGCGGTAGTTCACCTTCACGCGGCCCAGCCCCTCGGCTTCGATGAATTTCTTTGTTTTGGCGATAGCCTCCTTCACGGTGAGGCCGTTGAGGTCGAGGCGGTCCGATGCAGAGTTGATCATGCGGCCCTCCTTGGCGTCGAAACTCTCCTCGGAGACGTCGGCGCCCTCGATCAGGGGAACGATGGGGAGGTCGAACTTGCGGGCGAAGGCGTAGTCGCGCGAGTCGTGGGCGGGCACGGCCATGATGGCGCCAGTGCCGTAACCGGCCAGCACATAGTCGCTGACCCACACGGGAATCTCCTTGCCGGTGAGGGGGTTCACGGCATAGGCGCCGGTAAACACGCCCGACACCTTGCGGTCGGCGATGCGCTCGCGTTCGGTCTTATGCTTGATTTCGTCGCGATAAGCCTCCACGGCGGCTTTCTGCTCCGGCGTGGTGATCATGTCGACATATTTGCTCTCGGGAGCGAGCACCATGAAAGTGACGCCAAACACCGTGTCGGCGCGGGTGGTGAACACCGTCATCGCAACGTCGGTGCCGGCCACCTTGAACTGCAGCTCGGCGCCCTCCGAGCGCCCGATCCAGTTGCGCTGCGTCTCCTTGATGGAGTCGGACCATTCCAGACGGTCCAGACCGTCGAGCAGGCGCTGGGCGTAGGCGCTCACGCGCAGACACCACTGGTACATCAGTTTCTGCTCCACGGGGTAGCCGCCGCGGATCGACACGCCTTCCGACACCTCGTCGTTGGCGAGCACGGTGCCGAGTTTGGGGCACCAGTTCACCATGGTGTTGCCCAGATAGGCAATGCGGTAGTTCATCAGAGTGTCGCTGCGCTGCTTCTCGTCCATGGCCTTCCACTCCGCGGCGGTGAAGTGCAGCGGGCGGGTCTGGGCGGCGTGGATCCCCTCGGAGCCATGCTCCTCGAAATGCTTCACCAGGTCGGCCACGGGGAGCGCCTTGCCGGCAGCCGTATCGTAGTAGTGGTTGAACATCTCGGTGAAAGCCCACTGCGTCCAGTGGTAATAGCCGGGGTCGCATGTGCGGATCTCGCGGTCCCAGTCGTAGCAGAAACCGATGCGGTCGAGCTGCGAGTGGTAGCGTGCGATATTCTCCGAGGTGGTTTTCTCGGGGTGCTGGCCGGTCTGGATGGCATACTGCTCGGCGGGGAGGCCATAGGCGTCATAGCCCATGGGGTGGAGCACATTGAAGCCGTTGAGGCGTTTGTAGCGCGCGAAAATGTCGCTGGCGATGTAGCCTAAGGGGTGACCCACATGCAGGCCCGCTCCCGAGGGATAGGGAAACATGTCGAGGACATAAAATTTCGGCCTTTCGGGGTCGATGTCGGTGTGGTATACCTTGTTGTCTTTCCAGAAGCGCTGCCAGCGCGATTCTATCTCTTTATGATTGTACTCCATGATGGGGTGTTGGTTTAAAGTTGAGGGTTTAAGGTTTAAAAGCCTGCGGTTTAAGGTTTAAAAGCCTGCGGTTGAGGGTTTAGAGGCCTGTTATTTGCTCATGGCGAGCATGCGCTCTATGGGGCGGATGGCGCGGGCGGCCACCTCCTCGTCGACATGAATCTCGGGCGAGAGGTCGCGCAGACAGTCGCGCAGCTTCTCCAGGGTGTTGAGCTTCATGTAGCTGCAGTTGTTGCAGGCGCATCCGGCTTGCTCGGGGGGCGCGGCGATGAATGTCTTGTCGGGGCAGCTCTGGCGCATCTTGTGCAGGATGCCGCTCTCGGTGGCCACGATAAACTCGCGTGCGGGGCTTTCCTGGGCATATTTCAGCAGCGAGGCGGTGCTCCCCACATGGTCGGCCAGCAGCGTCACGGCCTTCTTGCACTCGGGGTGGACGAGCAGCTTGGCCTCGGGGTGCTCCCGTTTGAGGCGGATGATGGCGTCGAGCGAGAACTGTTCATGCACATGGCACGCACCGTCCCAGAGCAGCATCTTCCGGCCCGTCTCCGAGTTGATGTAGTTGCCGAGATTGCGGTCGGGACCGAAGATGATCTTTTCGTCGGGAGGGAGCGCCTCCACGATCTGCCGGGCGTTGGACGATGTCACCACCACATCGGTCAGCGCCTTCACGGCGGCCGAGGTGTTGACATAGCTTACCACCGTGTGGCCCGGATGAGCCTTGACGAAAGCCTCGAACTCGGGGGCGGGGCAGCTGTCGGCCAGCGAGCATCCGGCCTCGATGTCGGGCACCAGCACCGTCTTGTCGGGGCAGAGGATTTTGGCGGTCTCGCCCATGAAGTGCACGCCGCAGAGCACAATCACGCGGTTGGGGAGCGTGCGGGCTTTCTGCGCCAGGGCGAGTGAGTCGCCGACCACGTCGGCTATGTCCTGGATCTCGCCGTCGGTATAGTAATGGGCCATGATGGCGGCGTCGCGCTCGGCTTTGAGCCGGCGGATTTCGTCGATAAGGGCCTTGTTGTCGTTCTGCATAATATCGGGCGTTTCAACAATTTGGATGCAAAATTACGAAAAATCCGCCGATAAGTAAAAGTTTAAAAATAAATTATCCTAAAAGTGCCCCCGCCGGAGCGGAAAGGGCATAAAAAACCGCGCACCTACACTCAACGTGCGGGGGCGCGGCAAATATTCACTTATCTTTAATTCAGGAACATTTATTATTAAACAAGCTCTTAGTTGACTTACATAAGGTATATTTACTAATTACAATGAGAATGCTTGTGATTGGCGGATGCTCCGGATTACAGCGTGTAGACTGTCTTGGAGGTGCCGGCGGGGGTAACGCGCAGATAGAGCGTGCCGGGCTGCGGATCTTTCACCTCCACACCGCGCAGGTCGTACCAGCGCACCTGCGAGGGGTCGAAACCGGTGCCGGCGGCGCCGTCGGCTGTCACATCCTCCACGCCGGTTACGCTGCCGAGGGTGGCCTCAACGGGAGCTTCGGCAATCATCCAGCGGTCGGGACCGGGGTTGACCGAACGGGGCACCTTGATGTAGACGCGCGGGGTGAAGTTCACCGAATGATCGTGGCGGGTGGCCACATCGTAGGTGTCGGTCAGGGTGATGGTGCCGGTGGCGGGGCTTGCCTCCACGCCGTCGCCTGCGGCGCACTGGGGGCAGTGGGTGTCGTGGGCGCAGGCGATGTCGCCGTCGAAGTGCAGCACGGTTTCGGGATACCGGTCCCAGGCGGCGCGGGCGCTGTTCTCGCCGGGAGCGGTCCAGGGGCCTATGCCGAGGTCGCGGCGCAGGGCTATCACAAAGTCGTCGGCCGTGAGTTCACCCTGGGTGTAGCCCATGGCTGAGGCGTCGAGGTTGTTGATGGTGATGCGTGCGGTGTAGGGCACCAGCAGCTCCCCTTCGTCGTTGATGTTGTGGGCGTCATACTCCTCGGCGTCGAGAGTCTGCCTGATGTGGTCGGCGAAACCGACGCTGATGGAGGCCGACATGGCGGGCACGTCGGGCATCGACACCACGGGGGAGCCGAAAGTGCCGCGTGAGCGCGAGGTCACCACCGTCTGGTAGCGCTTGTCGGGGTTGGTCTTGTCGATGAGGTTTACCTTGCCCGAGGGGCTTGCGCTGGTGTTTACGATATTGATCTTGCCCACGGTGGTGGAGTTGGCGGGGTCGGTGACATCTTTCACTTCCACACCCGAGAGCACCATTTCGGTGGTGTAGTAGGAGCTGTTTACAGGGCGGTAGCGGTACCGGTGCTTCATCACCTCGGGATTGGTCATGTTGTATTCCACCATGTAGGATGACGGGCGTGCGGTGGCGCCGAGACTGAAGTCGGTGTCGGCCTTCACGTCGTCGGTGGTGTAGATGCCCTGGAAATAGGGGGAGGGGAGAGCCATGGCGGTGTAGACCGTGGTGGAGGGCGACACCACATTCTTCAGGGTGCGGTTCTCGGTGTGGTAGCGCAGGCCGGTGGCTTCGTCTACCTCGTAGTTGTCGTTGTTGACCAGCTCGGTGTAGTCGTAGCCCTCGATCTCGCCATGGTAGCGGTAGGTTGAGGGCACCTTGGCCGCATCGTTGAGGTCGGGCGAGTCAAACTTGTCGACAAGGCAGAACCAGCTGAGGAATCTTGTGGCGGTGTTCAGCTCCTTGCGTTTCTCGGTCACGGGATCGTAGATGAGCTTCGCTCCCTGGGCCATATACTCCGTCTGGTAGATGTTGTTGTTCTTGTCGGCGAGATAGAAGAAGTCGCCCTGGAAAGCGTTGGGTTTGCCGTTGAGGGTCACATCCACCTCGATGTCGCCGGTTGTGGGGTTCTTCTCGGGCTTGGAGAAGATCAGGTCGGCGATGAGCACGTTGCCGCCGGTGGCTTCGCGGTAGATCTTCATCTTAGTGGGGCCGTTGGCGTTGAGGTCGCTGAGGTTCACATCCCAGCGGAGAGTCACGGTGTAGTGGTTGACATTCATCTCGGGGTCGAAAGTCGAGAAGATGTCGCCGGTGAGGTTGCACTGCGGCTCCTTCATCTCGTCGATGGTGAAGAGCTGGCCGTAGCCGGCCTCGAGATATTTCCACTTCTCGCCGCGGCGTACCATCAGCCTCGATTTCTCGGGTGTGGCCTTTATGTCGAGAGTGGTGCCGTTGAAGGGATAGGGTTTCTCCTCATATTTGAACATGGTGCGGTCGCCGCGTTCCTGCGAGGTGGAGCCTGTCTGGTAAAGCTCCACCACATCGGTGGCGTAGCTGTAGGAGATGGCCTCGAGGGGCGCGCCCGAGATGTCGCAGCCATAGAGATGGAAGTAGGGGGCGGTGGCGGGGTACACTATCGACTGCACAGAGGTGGCGCCGAAAAGGTATCCTTTACCAATATAATTGCTGGTTACAGTGTTGCCGGCCATCCCCTCCAGACCCTGATAGGGGAGGGTGAGCGATTTCAGCGAGGTGCAGTTGCGGAATGCGTTCTGACCGAGATTGCTCTTGCCAAGATAGGGGAATGCTTTCAGTTGCGGGCAGTCCATGAAAGCACCCACGCCTACGAGATCTACGTAATCCCCTTCGGGGCAGATGAAATCGGTGAAAGCGGGGAGATTGAAGAATGCGTTATTTCCTATGGTGTTGACATGGCCGGTGGAGATGAACGACTGGAGCGAACTGCAATCCATAAAGCAGCGGTCGTTGATGGAGAGATCTTCCGCATCGGATGTAACGGTGACCAGATTCCGGCAATATTCGAATGTCTCCGAACCAATATACTGCAACGACCGGGGGAAAGCCACGGTGGTGAGTCCATCACAATACTGGAACGCGCCACTTTCGATTCGTTCGAGACCTTCGTTAAACTTCAGTTTAGTCAGTTTGGAGTCGCGCATAAAAGCATTGCCGCCGATGGTGCGGAGCGAGGAGGGGAAGTTGATCTCCGAGAGGTTGACGCAGTCGGCGAAAGCGGCGGAGCCGATCATCTCGATGTCGTCGGGGAGTGTCACTTTCGTCAGCTGTTTGCTGCTTGAGAAGCAGTTGAAGGGAACCTCGCCGATGCCGGCGGGGTAATCGAGGGTCTCCAGACCGGAGGAGGCGAAACATGTACCGCCGATCCTCTCCAGAGCGGGGCTCCACTTGATTGTCTTCAGGGAGGAGTTGTAATTGAAACAGTAGTTATCTAACTTTTTCAACCCCTTGCCGAGGTCGATATTCACGATACCCCGGCAATTATTGAACGTGGATTGGGGAAGCGATTCCATATAATCGGGAATGGTGACCGACGGGAGTTTCTGACATTGTTCAAATACGCTCCAGCCACGGATTATCACCTTGCTCTTTTCGGGCCAGCTGATTTCGGTAGCCTGATTGCATTTCGAGAATGCATTACGCTGCAGCACTATATCCTTGTCCTCGGGGAATGTGATGCGGGTCACGCCGAGATTCTCGAAGGCATAAGGCTTGACCACAACGGAATCTTCGTCGGCGGGGCGTGGCTCCCATGTGAGTTCTTTCAGACTGTAGTTGTTCTGCAGGAATGCTTCGGGCACGGGTGCCAGCCAGGAGGGAATGGCAAAGCTCTGGAACTTGCAGTTGGATAACGCATTCTTGCCGAAACCCTTGACGCCGGTCTCGGGCCATACGATACTTTCCAGACCCGAACCGGTGAAGGCATTGTCGCAGATGGAATCCATTGAGGCGGGGATGGTTACCGATGTCAGCGCCGTGCAACCGAAAAACACATTCTTGCTGATCTTCTTGATGCCTTCGGGGAGGGTCACTTCTTTCAGATTTCTCCAGTTCTGGCAGAAGCCCTGAGGAATGGTGTCCATGCAGGCCGGGAATGCGATTTTCTCGATAGTGGTGACGTTGTTGAACACATTCTTGCCGAAGTCGGAGCATCCTTCGAAGATGATTTCGGTGAGGGTAGTGCTTTCAAATGCATTGTCGGCCACTTTTGTGCCTTCGTAGAGGGTTATGCTGCCAAAGGGTTGGCTTACAGAACCGCATTGGGCGAAACAGTTTTTGTCGAGCAACTTTATGGATGGAGGCAGGTTTACATCGTGCAGCGATGTACAGCCCCGGAATGCTTTCTCTCCGATTTCGGTGACTCCCGCAGGGAGCACGATGGTCTCGAGTTTGTTCCAGGCTTCACAGAATCCGCCGGGAATCTCGGTCATCCAGTCGGGGAAAGTGAACCGGGTGATGTGGGTGTTTTGCAAGAATACCTCGTCGCCGAAAAAGCAGGGCTCGTCGGGCAGATTGATTTCCACCGGGTTGCATTGGGCGAATGCCCGGGTGCCTATCGACATGTCGGCATGGAGGGTGACTGTGCCATCTTTCTTACATAGGAGGAAGGCTTCGGTGCCGATGGTTTTGAGGGTTTCGGGGAACGAGGGCAATTCGAGGTTGCTGCAATTGCTGAAGGCGTTATAGCCGATCTCCTCCAGATTGGCCGGAAGGGTTATGGATGTAAGGCCCGGACAGCCGGAAAAGGCGTAGGCGCCTATTTCGGTGAGGCTGTCGGGAAATTTGCCGTTGGTGTCGGAGGGTGCGGTGAGCAGTATGTCGGTCAGTTTCGGGCATCCCTGAAATGCTCCTTTCGAGCCATAGGTGGTCGCACCGGTGATGGTGGTGAGTGTGGAGGGGAGAGTGATGGTGGTGAGATTGTCGCAGAAGGATGCCAGATTATATCCGAGAATCTTCACACCCTCCTCGAAGGTGATGGAGGTGAGGGCGTCCCAGTCGTAAAACATTTTGTTGGGCACGGTCTCCAGCCACCCGGGCACGGTCATCGATTTGATATTGGGCTGCCCGCCGAATGGATCGTCGGCCATGGAGACCATAGGCTCTTCGGGGAAGGTGATTGACGAGAGGTTGCATTGACTGAAGACACAGGTTCCGAACTGTACGCCTGCGGGGAGAACGATATTGTCGAGCTTGGGACATTTGTTGAAAGCGTAGTTGCCGATTGTGCGCATGGTAGCGGGGAATGTGATCCCTTCAAGCTCAGGGCACTCTGAGAAAGCATAATGACCTATGTATTCCAGTGTGGAGGGGATGCTGACGGAGGTCAGCTTGGGGCATTTCTGAAAAGCGTAGTTTCCGACACTCTTGAACCCCTCGGCCAATGTCACCGTGGTGAGGTCGGGGCATTCAAGGAATGTGCCGTCGGGGAGTGTGTTGAATCCCGTGACGTTGATTTCGGTCAGCCCTTTCACTTTCTCGAAAAGGTTGTTGCCGATATAGGGGGTGGAGTTGCCGTCGGATTCAGGAAACACAATCTCCTGTATGGTGGCTTCGGAATAGACCAGATTACTGTAATAGACATGCTGGATTGTGACGGTGCCGAGGTTGTCGCATTTGGAGAATGCGTATGGATCCAATCTCTGAAGCGATGCGGGGAATGCGGGATGGACAAGGCTGGTGCACCCCTGGAATGCTTTCTGGCCTATGATCTGCACACCCTCTTCGAGGATGACTTCGGCCAGCGATGTACAATCCTGGAATGTGCTTGCCTGCAGCTCCTTGACGCTTCCCGGGATGGTGATTCTTTCGAGAGAGGTACACTCCTGAAAGGCGGCGCCCTGCAGGAGCGTGAGGGTGGAGGGAAGTGTGATATCGGTCAGCGACGAGCAGCGGTAGAACGCATACGACGCTATTGTGATGACATTGTCGATGCCTGCGATCGATTTGAGGTTAGGGCATTGGCTGAATGAATGCTGACCCAGCGACTTCACGGTCTCCGGCAGGGTGACCGACTCGAGATTGGCGCAGTCGTTGAATGAAAATTGGGTAATCTCGGTCAGTGGCGCCTCGATGGTGATGGAGCGCAGCCCGGCCGCTTTCTGGAAAGCGCGGTCGGCCATGCCGATGACGGTCCACGGCTCGGTGGTGGTGGCGCTGGTTGAGTGGTCGGTGACTGTGGCGGGGATGACTACATCCTTGGGGTTGGCGGCCGATGCCAGCTGGGTGGCGTTGGTGGCCGACACCTTTACGGTCATCTTTGCCTTGTCGACGATGTCGTAGACAATGCCGTTTTCATCGGTGACGGTGACGGTCTGCGCCTGTGCCGGAACTATCGCGGCCACCAGCAGCACAAACAGCCACAGCACACCCATGAGGCTTCTGTGAAGCCGGTTTTTGGAATGGAACATGTAGAGATGTGTGATAAGTGATAAGTTAAGAAAATATTCTATTTCCCGGATTTGCGGAAAATTTCGAAGTAAGTAAAATATCGGAAATCAGATTCATGGTATGGTTTCCGGTTGCAAAGATAGCGCGGGGTTGCGCCCTGAGAGGCACAACCCCGGTATACTAATGGTCTATTTCCTCCTGTAGACCCCCTGAATAGACCGCTTTTAACCAAAATACCAGACTTATATTGGGAAAAAGATATAAAAAATCTACGGCGGCTGGAAAGCCGCCTGTCTTTAAAGTTTTAAATTTTCTTTATGATTTATTCTTGTTATTAACGGCGGCTGGAAAGCCGCCGCCCCACACAACCC
>OGQM01000288.1_pt1 | contig 49546 bp, 46 predicted proteins | sample 1553191 | NCBI WGS metagenome assembly OGQM01 (sample SAMEA2579954, study PRJEB22360) | human gut metagenome | biome: human gut; feature: human-associated habitat; material: faeces | place: Denmark | collected 2008/2010 | reverse complement strand
TTCCTTGTTTTCTTTCAAGATTGCGAACGAGCCTAGCGAGTTTCGCAATTACCTATCGTTGCTATAATTACCCGGAAATGTTATAATGAGGTACAAATTTTCAAGCAGATTTACAGGGGGATCGTTTTATGGGGTTAATAGATCGTGAATACATGTATGAAGATAAAGCAGATAGCAAAAAGAAAAAAGTGAAACATATGAGTAAAAAAGAACGCTCAAATGAACTATGGCGTTTGTATGGTAAAAAGCACAAAACCATATTTGACAAATTAAAGATTCGGAAATTGGAAAATTTGAATCGTCTAAGTTAGTAATAATTTGAAAACGCACTTATATATGTTTATTATTGAAATATTATAATGCAGGTAAGAAACGGTATACTTTTATCTATACCGTTTCTTTTATTTATCTGTAAAAATAATTATTGGAGAATCTGCTTCAAGTCTTCCTCCGGCGTGGTGATCGGCGCAATTCCATAATTTTCTACAAGGTAGTTGAGTACATTAGTTGAGATAAATGCCGGCAGGGTAGGACCGAGACGGATGTTTTTGATCCCCAGATACAGCAGCGTCAACAGAATACACACTGCTTTCTGCTCGTACCAGGAAAGCACCATGGACAACGGCAGCTCATTCACACTACAGCCAAATGCATCGGCAAGCGCAAGAGCAATCTGGATGGCACTATACGCATCATTGCATTGTCCGATATCCATTAGCCTAGGCAGCCCTTCAATTGTTCCAAGATCCAGGTCATTGAAACGATATTTGCCACAGGCAAGGGTCAGCACCACGGTGTCCGGAGGCGTCAGCTTTACAAACTCCGTATAGTAGTTACGACCGGGACGTGCTCCATCACAGCCGCCAACCAGAAAGAAATGCCGGATCTTGCCGTTCTTTACCGCCTCAATAACCTGATCAGCCACGCCAAGCACGGTTCCATGTGCAAATCCGGTCGTGACTGTGCTGCCACCGTTGATACCGGTAAATGCCTTGTCCTCCGGATATCCACCAAGCTCCAACGCTTTTTCAATGACCGGGGTAAAATCCTTATCCTCCCCAATATGGATCATCTCTGGATAAGATACCACCGCTGTTGTGAATACACGGTCCGCATAGTTTTTCTTCGGCGGCATAAGACAGTTGGTTGTAAACAGCACCGGAGCGGGAATATCCAAAAATTCCTTCTGCTGGTTCTGCCATGCCGTACCGAAGTTTCCCATCAGATGGGAGTGTTTTTTCAGCTCCGGATAGCCATGTGCAGGAAGCATTTCACCGTGAGTATAGATATTGATCCCCTTGCCCTCGGTCTGCTCTAAAAGGAGCTTCAGATCGTGCAAATCATGACCGGAAATAACGATAAACGGTCCCTTTTCCACGGTCAACGGAACCGTGACCGGTACGGGTGTCCCATAGCTTTCGGTGTTCGCCTTATCCAGAAGTGCCATGCATTTCAAATTTTTCTCTCCTACCTCCATGACAACAGGTAAAAGCTGATCCATCCCCCAGTCCTCTCCTACTACATAGAGGGCTCTTGCAAAGAACCGGTTCACTTCTTCGTCCGTATAGCCCAGTACCAGTGAATGATGCGTATAAGCAGCCATGCCGCGCACACCGAAAAGAATGAGGGATTTGAGGCTTCGGATATCCTCCTGTGCATTCCAGACATTCTCCATAGAGTAATCATCACCCTGTCCGCAAAGCCTTTCCGTCTCCTTATGCACCTGAGCAATCCGTTTGCGCAGAGTCTTTTCATTGAAATCCACATTGGTAACTGTCGCAAACAGCCCTTCAATCATCATCCGCCATGTATTCGTACCTACCTCCGGTGCCTCATGGATTCCACGCGCCAAAGCCACCAGTGCACCAGTCAGTTCATCCTGAAGCTTCGCCACATCCGCAGTCTTTCCACATACACCTGCAGCTCCCGTACAGCCGCCGCATCCTGCCGTCTGCTCACACTGATAGCAAAACATCTTATTATCCATTGTTTTTCCTCCTGCATTCTTTGATTAAAAATCTCTTTTTTCTGGTTTGTTTTTATTTCCCAGATCATTCTTTTTCTATAATAGTGTGTCCCCGCATTTGCGGTCTTATTATAAGATTATAAAAAAGCAAATGAAAGGAACGCAGATAAATCACACATTATTTTATTAATTTATTTACTTATATATGGAATATGTCATATTATAAATATACCATTTCGTTATGATGCAAAGGGGAAAGCATATGAAATACACTTTAGATTTATTAGACAATATGGAAGGTCATGAATTTGAGTATGCAGTAGCTGATCTGCTTAGGCACAATGGTTTTCGTGAAGTTCAAATCCCGTCTGATTGGCTTCATAGCCTCATGCTCCTCATTTTGGGAAAGTGTTAATAGTTGCAATTTCCCGTATTGATGTTCTTGTGCAATTGACGGAAGTTTTTGATGTGACACTGGATGATCTTGTGGTGATTAAGTAGGTGTAAAGTATTAAAAGGAAGAGCAGGTTCTTTACGGAATCTGCTCAGACTGTAGACAAAGTGGTGTTTGACCGTTAGGCCAGGCACCACTTTCCTCTTGCGTTTATTTTATTCAGTAAAAATTCAATTCTATATATAAATGACAACGATTTCCTGTTTCTCATCACCAGTATCTTAGCTAATTTTTTCAGGTTCATGCATGCAAAAGTAAGCCCGGCTTTCATTTCCATCCGCGCTTTTCCTATGTACTGAGTATATCGAAAACCATGTTGTTCTTTCGCTGTTCCAAAGATTCGTTCTTTCGTTTCTTTTCGTTTCTGATAAATCTCTTTGTTTCCCAGTGTATGACGGATATCCTCTGCTTTTTCTATATATCTTTCCCATACATGCTGATCACATGCGGTTTCGACTGCATATGCGAAAACATGCTTATGTTCCCCTTTTCGAAACCAACCGCTTTCCGGATCTGTTATACTGCTTTTTTTGTGTTTTGACACCGGACGGAATTTCTTCTGAAGCTTCTAAATTTTCTGAACCGTTTCCTCCAGATGTTGGTGGCTGGTAATCATTTTTATCTTTCAATGGTTTTTTACCATGAGCCAGACGGTCCTGTTCGATTTCTTTTTTTAATTCATCTTCATACCAAAGAGCTTGTTCATGAGCGACTCGTTTCCGCATTTTTTTACTGTTAGCGCAAGCTTTTACATGAGTTGAATCAACAAATATCTGGTCGGTATCTACAAGTTTGTATTTCATGCATTCTTCGAGAATACTGGAAAAAATCTGTTCAAAAAGATTGGTATCTTTAAAACGGCGTGTATAGTTTTTCCCAAATGTAGAAAAATGTGGAACAGGATCCATCATATCCAGTCCCAGAAACCAACGGTAGGCAACATTTACTTCAATCTCTTTCATTGTTTGCCGCATGCTTTTTATTCCGTAGAGATACTGAATAAACGGAATTTTTATGAGCATAACGGGATCCATGCTTGGCCGACCGTTGTCAGGGCAGTATTTTTCTTCTACTAAGTCATAAATAAAGTTCCAATCAATGGCTTTATCAATCAAACGGAGCATGTGACTCTGTGGCACCATGTCATCCATACAGAACATCAGTATCTGTTCCCTTTTCTTATCTGCATTTTTTGTCATCATAAAAAACACCGCCCTTCTGACATCATTATATCAGAAAAGCGGTTCTAACAATAGCAAAACCCCGCAAAAGCGGGGCTTCGTCTACAGTCTGAGCAGGTTCTTTACGGAATCTGCTTTTCCTTTTAACAAATGTCCATATTTCATTATTTAAGAAGCTCATCCAGATAATGCTCGTCTTTATCATGGGAACCATTATGCTTGTGGTATTTTTTGATACAGTCTACAAGAAGCTTTGGATTTTCCCCGAAATATTCCGTGTAGAAGGCCGTACTGTTATCATAGTTTCTTTTTCCGAGGTATATATGTTCTTTGGCAAAGGTTTTTGCCTTCATCGAAGATTTTAGTTTTTCGAAGTCTTGTTCAAGGTTTTCAGCCAGAATAAAAAGCATTTCTAATTCTGGCTTTGTACAATATTTATCCACGGAAAGTATTTTGTCTTTATACTCTGATGGAATGACAAGCTTATCGCTTTGCTTATCACCGATTCTGAGGATCCGTACCTGGTCGGGATAGATATTCAATTCTGTTTTTACCTGTCCGGAGCTCTTTATTTGCCTTGCGTGGTAAGGTGTTAATCCGAGCAGATCATCTTCAGTAAATTTTAGAAGATCATTTTCAAGAAGAATTTTTATGATTTCTTTCTCGTTTGGACCTTCGCACATGATCAGGAGTTTTTCCATACTTTCAACTCCTTTTTAAGCTGCATCAGTTCATCGTAATTGACAGCGGTTCGGAATACGTTATTATAAAACTGCCTGCTTTTTAGCAATTCCGATCTGATATTGAATCCATCGTACATATTGGTAAGATAAACCTTATCGTTGGACTTGGCAATATAGATATTATCCTGCCGGTTAAAAAGATCCAGAAGCTCGCAATAGTGTGTCGTGAAGATAAGTGTTGCATTATTTCTGTTAACGGTTTTGTCCTTATAGAGACTGATCATGTTCTCGACCAGCGTTTTGTGAAAATGATTTTCGATCTCATCAATAATTAAATCGAATCCCTGCTGGAGAGATGCAGCCATCAAAATATATAGAAGCATCCCTTTGGTAGTGCCGCTTGACAGCATATAAATCAGTTCCTTGTCAGAAACAGTTCTTGTTTCGTTGCAGAAAGAAAGTTTAAAGTTGTGATCATCCAGCATTTGAAGATCGTGGATGTTTTCGTCAAATATGGAGATAACCTTTACTAAAAGCGCCGGGCGAATATGGTAATCTTTCAGGGTTGCAAAGATGAGCCGATAGGTGTCGGCACCATTTCCAAAACTGTCAAAATAAACTGCCCTTGTTTCTTTCTTTTTTAAAACAAAGAAAAGAATGGAGGTATCTTCGGGAAGTTCACCGGTTATTTCTACATCAACAAAATCTTCATCATTATAGAGAGCCTTTACTTTGCTCTTATAGTATTTCTTTTTGCGAAGTCGCTGTTTCATAAAAATCGCCTTGGAAGCAATACTGTCTGCGTTTTTTAAAATGGTTTCATAGCGGTAAATAAATCCATCGTGATAAAAATCTATGCATAATTCAACATTTTCATAGCTGTATGGCTTCCCATCCAGGCGGAAATCACCCAGAATAGAATAGCATGCATCAAGAAGTTCAACTGCGGTGGTTTTCCCGGAAGCATTTTTTCCGATAAAGGCCATTGTATTATAAACGTGAAGGTCATCCGCAATCTCTTGCAGCTCGTATTCTTTATCTTCAGCAGTCTTTTTGGACTTCGAAACAAAATCTATCTCGAAAGAGTCATTACAATTTTTAAAGTTATTTGCAATTACATGCAAAAGTTTCATGGTATATGCCCTCCTTTATCACTTATTATAACAGCAAATCTAACTTTAAACAAGAAAGATGTTTAAAATTCAATTTAAGCTTCAAAACACTCATTTTGCAGATGATATGATGTGGATTCTGTTTTGAATCAGTTTTTATATAGGATATCCGAATCGTTAGGCTTTACCAATCACGTGCTCTAGAGGGCGCACAAGATCCGGGGGATCTTGGTTTTGCGCCGACCGGAGCGGAGCGGAGACCGCACAAGATCCGGGGGATCTTGGTCTTGCGCCGACCGGAGCGGAGCGGAGATACGAACCCGAGTTCGTATCATCCGCGCCCGCTTCTAAAACAAAAAAGAGATGCTTCTGCATCTCCTTTTGTTTTACAGCGTGCGCTAGAGGATTCGAACCCCCGACCTTTTGGTCCGTAGCCAAACGCTCTATCCAGCTGAGCTAAGCGCACATTTCTTCGTTGTCATATCCGACAACAAAAGATATTTTATTATATGAAACAAACTTTGTCAAGTGTTTCGGAACATTTTCCAAATTTATTTATCCTGAACGACATCGAAACCAAATTTGTTCTTTGCTGCATCCTGAATCAGAGCCGCCACCTGCTCTACGGTATAGCTTCCGGTATTAATACACAGATCACTGTCCAAGGTTGCATTCTGGTAACCCGGAATATATCTCTTATGATAGCTCTCTCTTGCCTTGTCTACCGCAGAAATCGTTTTAACTGCTTCCTTCTCGGTCATGCCAAGCCGTTCCACACAGTTCTTCAGACGTACCTCATAGGGAGCATAAAGATATACCTTAAGAAGATTCTTCTCATTGCGGAGACAGTAACCACCACAGCGGCCTACGATAATGCAGGATTCCTTCTTGGCAAAATCCTGAATAATGCTCTGCTGCACCTTGAAAAGCTCGTCCTTCACTGCCGGAACACCAAGTCCTAACGGGTACATCCGGTAAGAAAACTTGGAGCTGATACCCTCCTCTTCATCACTGATCTGACGAATGGAAGCATTCATACGCTTTGCCGTTTCATCTACAATATCTCTGTCCAGGAATTCAATGTGAAGCTGTTCTGCCAGTTCCTGTGCAATTGATCTTCCCATAGAAGCAAACTGTCGGGAAATGGTAATTGCATATTTTTCCATTTTTGTCCTCCTGCTTTGCCCTTAAAGCACCTTGTTTAAGAAGCTGATGGTTCTTGGCTCCTTCGGATTTAAAATAACTTCCTGAGGAGTTCCTTCTTCTACAATATAGCCGCCGTCCATAAAGATGACACGGTCAGCAACCTCTCTTGCAAATCCAATCTCATGCGTTACGATCACCATGGTCATACCATCTGCGGCAAGCTGCTTCATAACAGCCAATACCTCACCAACCATTTCCGGATCCAGCGCTGAGGTCGGTTCATCAAAAAGCATGATATCCGGCTTCATGCAGAGTGCTCTTGCGATGGCAACACGCTGCTTCTGTCCACCGGAAAGCTGGGACGGATAGGAATCTGCCTTTTCCAGAAGATCGACTCTCTTAAGCATTTCTTCTGCGCGGGCTCTTGCTTCCTTCTTATCCGCTTTCTTTAATTCCAGCGGAGCAAGCATCAGATTATCCAGAACATTCATATTATTAAACAGATTGAAGTGCTGGAATACCATTCCGATGTTCTCACGCACCTTATTCATGTTTACTTTCTTTGCTGTAATATCAATATCATCTACAATAATCGTTCCTGCCGTTGCGTCCTCAAGACGGTTCAGACAGCGGAGAAAGGTCGATTTACCGGAACCGGAGGGTCCAAGAATAACCACTACCTCTCCTTCTGTAATTTCTGTAGAGATATCCTTCAGCACTTCAAGATCTCCGAAGCATTTCCGGAGCTTATCCACTTTAATTTTGATTTTCTTATCTGTTGATTCCACGGTTCATCCTCCTCTCTACGAGCTTAGCCAAATAGGAAAGAATCGTAATCACGATCAGATACATGATACCGACAATTGCCCATGTTTCAAACGCCTTGAATGTATTTGCCTGTACCTGCTTGGCTGCCAGAACGAGTTCCGGGAAACCGATAACAGACAGAATGGAAGTATCCTTAACCGTGATGATGAACTGGTTAATAATACTTGGAATCATGGTACGGATTGCCTGTGGAAGAATGATCTTTCTCATCGTCTTCCAGTACGGAAGTCCGAGTGATCTGCCGGCTTCCATCTGGCCGATATCCACAGACTGGATACCGGCACGGATGATTTCAGCCATATAAGCACCACAGTTTAAAGCGAGACAAATGGTTCCTGCCTGCAGAGCCGATAAGGTAAAGCCTACTCCAAATCCCAAAATCGTATTAATGAGATAAGGAATACCGAAGTATATGAAAAACGCAAGTACAATCATCGGAACACCGCGTATTACAAATACAAAGATATTCGAGATAATATTGCACGCTTTATTTTTCAATACGCTGAGCAGACCAAAGATCATACCCAGTATACATGCAAAAACCAGACCTAAGAATGCCAACAGCAGGGTACGCCCCATTGCTGTAAGAAGCATATTTCCGTAGACAGTAATAATTTTAACCATATTGCCTCACCCTTTTTATTATTCGCCTAAATACTTAGCGATGATTTCGTCATAAGTGCCGTTAGCCTTGATGTTAGCAAGACCCTTGTTGAACATATCAATTAATTCCTGATTGTCTGCATTGAAGATTGCAAAGCCATATGCTGCAGGATCATTTCCTGTACCGTCAACGATTTCCATTCCGATACCGGTATCCTTAATGTTGCTTGCCATGATCGGGGTATCATCGAAACATGCTGCAACCTGGCCACCTACAACTGCCTGATACATGGTCGGTGAATCTTCAAAATAAGTAACCGTGAAGCCATACTGATCTGCAAGGCTTTCTGCATAGGTTGCACTCATGGAAGCTGTCTTAACTGCAACAGACTTGCCATTCAGATCTTCAAAGCCTTTAATGTCAGATCCGGCTGCAACAGCCATACTCTGGTTTGCATCATAATATCCATCGGAGAAGATCCATCCGGATTCTTTACGTTCGTCAGTAATGGAAGCGCCGGCGATCATACCATCAGCCTGGCCTGCCTGACATGCTGCGATGGAAGCATCCCATCCAAGAGACTGTACTTCATACTGGAATCCCTGATCCTTAGCGACTGCAGCAAGAATATCCATGTCAATACCTACGAAATCTCCGTTGTCATCTGTGTACTCGAAAGGCTTGAAAGCTGTATCAGTTGCTACAACCCATACCTTGTCAGAAGCTGCTGCATCTGCAGTCTCTTCTGTTGCTTCCGCAGTAGTGTCTTCTGTCTCTGCTGCGTCTGCTGTTTCTGTTTCAGCTGCTTCTGTTTCAGCTGCTTCTGTTGTGGTGTCTTCTGTTGTTGCGGTGCTGTTAGAGCTTCCACATGCAGCAAGACCCATTACCATGGCTGCCGCCATAATAAGTGCAAGTGTTTTTTTCTTCATAATATTGTCCTCCTTTTTATGAATTGTGAAGCTTGCGTCTTCACAAAATCTATCCTAAACGGCGCTATGCCGTAACAGGATCATCTTAACAGGCATCCACGAATGCCTGAACGAGCTTTAAGCATTCCGGATCCTTCTCAAAAGCAAATTCCGGATGCCACTGTACACCTACGATGAATTTCTTATCCGGGATACAGATCGCTTCTATAAGGCCGTCCTCGGAATAAGCCATTGCTTCCGCACCGGGCGCCAGCTCCTTCACTGCCTGATGGTGATAACTGTTCACACTATGCTCTCCTGCTCCGATCATCCCGGCAAGAAGACTTCCTTCCTTCACGGTTATCTTATGGACTCCCCGTTCGTAAGGCGGTGTCATATGATGCTCTGTCTCTGACGGATGCTGGGTATCGAGATCCTGATATAAGGTTCCTCCAAGACTCGCATTCATAAACTGAATACCGCGGCAGATGCCAAATACCGGAAGATCCTTCTCTACTGCGCGTTTCAACAGATATGCTTCCATGACATCACGGGCATGACAGCACTGACCGCATTCGGGAATAGCTTCTTCTCCGTACACAGCAGGATCCACGTCATGTCCACCTGTCAGAAGCAGACCGTCACACATGCCTAAGGACTGTTCCAGTTCCTCTGTATCTTCCGTAAGGGGAAGCATGACCGGTAATGCGCCACAGCGTTCAATCACCTTCATGTATCCGGGAAGCATCCAGTAGCTTTCCTTTTCTTCATCATATAACGGTATCAGACCAATTACCTTTTTCATTCTGTATCATCTCCTGTGTCAGAGGCTCCTGGCTGATGTTCACCCAAAAGCCCGGTATCTTCCCTGCGGAGCTTTTTGCTTTACAGAAAATACCGACGGAATTTTCTGTAAACAAAGAAAAAGGGGGCTGCAAACTGTAGACCCCTTCGTCTGTTAAAAGATTATCACATTATGTTATTGATTTCAAGAGCTTTTTGTAACTATTCAGAGCCATGCAAAATTGCTTTCTGTGAATGCTTGCATTCAAACAGAAAAGCAATTTTATATGGCGAAGTAACTCCATTCCCTAATATCCCGCATAAGGGCTTCCACCGCAGCACAGGCCACCGCCACCGCAGCAAAGATTGCAAAGCAGATTGGCAATGCACAGCTTCAGACAGAGATTTCCATTCCCAGCAACCGGACTGCCATAGGTGTACTGCCGCTGCTGGTACCAGCTTCCTCCATTTTCAAACCGGTTCACCAGATTCCGGTATTCACTGTTATTCGGCTCCAGCGCCGATGCACGCTTGGCATGCTCTAATGCCGATACCTGATTACCGAGCCCCGCATGTGCGAGTGCACTATAATAATACCACCGGGCATTCCGTGTGTTCTCTTCCATATTATCCAGAACTGTCCGGGCTTCCCTGTAATAGCCGCTTCTTAAATAGTTTCCTGCCGCACGCAGGTAATTATCCTCTTCGTAGCCGGTATTGCTTCCGGTATAGGACCCCTGTCCAAAGCCGCCGAATCCTCCGAATCCACCGAAACCGCCAAAGAAATCTTCAAAATCTCCATAATAACCACGGTTTCCGTAGCCGCCCTGCTGTCCACCGCCATAGCTTCCGGAGCCGGAGCCATAACTGCCCTGTGATCCCCCATAGCCATAACTGCTGCCTCCGCCGGTACGTTCCTTCATAATCTGCTGGTACGCCTGCTGGATCTCCTTAAACATTTCCTCTGCCTGATCCTTATTCGGATTATTGATATTTGCATCCGGATGATACTTCCGGCTCAATGTTTTATATGCCTTTTTAATTTCTTCTTCAGTGGCGTTCCTGGATACACCAAGAACCGTATACGGATCACGCATACTTCCCTCCATCCCCGCGCCGGCCCATCAGCCGTAACTATTCCGGCAGCTGTTCTGCTGCCTCACAGTTATCTGTTTTGATATAACAGTTCCACCATGACATTCATAAGCTGCCCTTAGCAGGCAGGCTCCCACAGTCGTCCTGCACAATCATTTCTGCATGGCTGAGCTGTTACATTTTGATTGATTCGCGCGCTTCTGATTTACTGCCTCGTAACGATACCAGACTCCTGAATAAATAATATTCCTCAAAATTTCCACATTGTCAAGGATCGGAAGCTTTTCAAATTCTCTCGAACATTCCGCCATCATCATGGTAAGAATCGTCCGTACCTCCTCTTCAAAGTCCGGATCGTCACACTTTATCGTAAAAGGATTGTATCTTCCCTTCCCACGGTCTTCGTACACATCTTCATATGCATCCAGAAGATAAATAAACTTGCCAAGATAAAATCCCATGTTTCTCAGGGATTCCTCCCATTCATCCGCCTTCGGTGCAAGAACTTCACTCATAATTCTTCCAAAAATCCCCGCCATCCGGTCAATATCAGCAGACTGCTTATTTTCTTCCCTCGACAGCTCCCGCAGCAGATTCTCAATCCGCCTTGCCTTCTCCGGATATTTGTTATAAGCCCTATGATATCCCTTTTTAAGCAGCTTTGCATAGGTAAATCTGGTTAATTTCTTTTCATCTGCCCAGTCATCCATACATTTATAATAAGAAAGCAGAACATTCATATCTGCTCCATACTCTGTATAAATGGTCTGCCGGGTCTGATGCTTCTCAAACGGGTGTGCCACACAGTTCACAACATCCTCACTAACCTCCGGCTCGTAAAGACTGCTTAACAGCATAACAGCAAAGGTCATATCGTAAGTCAATGTCAGCTGTCCTGTAAATCCGTACTGCTTCTTAAGCATCTGGCACAGACCGCAATAATAGGAATGATAAATATCAAACTCTTTAAATTTCATATCACCCTTATTAATAATCACATATCCAAACACGACTTCACCACCTGTCTGTCCATTCTTTCCAATCTGCTGTCAAATCCAGCACATCAGCTCTTCTTGATAAACTTCGTTCCGCATTTGGGACATCGGATTTCAATCCTGCCCTTGCCTCTTGGAACCCGGATCTTCTGTCTGCAGGTCGGACACCTGTATATATGATGTGTCTTCAACTGCTTAAAATGATTCTTCATCCTTGCAAAAAAGTTCTTTACTTTATATTCCTGCTTTAAATAAAAATTATTCTCCTGCTGCCTCTTATAATAGTTTCTGGACAGAAGCCGGAAATACATATAAACAATCAGTACAATTGCAATGATATAGGTAAACGGCACCCTGAAAAAGGATAATAGAATAAAAACAAATGTCAGAATCGACAAAAATCTGGTAAAGGCGTCTGCGCCTCCCGCTCCGTATCTTCCCTGCATAAACCGGTAAATCCGTTCCCGGAATTTCATAATTCTTCGCCTCCTAAGCTGGATTCCTTACTGAATCTTTCTCCCATGTTACAGATTTTTATACCAAAAATCAATGAATTGCATCTAAACGTTTCTTAAAATTTTATAAACAAAACGTCCTGTTTCCTCATCGGAAGCAGGACGTCATTCGACTTCTTATCATTCTCATCTGCAGGCGGCAGAATTCTGCCATCAGTCTTCGGATTCATCATCCTGCTCTGCTGCCACTGCGGAAACTACAGAAGAAACCACTGCAATGACAACTGCAAAAATAATGATTAATAAACCGCCACCTAATAATAAAAATTCCATCTGTCAGCCTCCTTATAAACGTTACTGTTCACTCGTACCTCGTTCCAGTAACGATTCGCAGGCTCATTTGAAGTTTTGCTTCGCAAAAGGAGCCTGCTCACTCCTGAATCATGTTCTTACGCAGCCTGACAGCAAGTGTCTGGCTACTGTGTGAACTGTAACTTATAAACTACTTTTTTTAGTGTACACGATACCGGAGGTTTTTTCAAGACGGTATTGCATAAGTTTTACCCGGCTAAACCATTATAAGATCTTATTTACTGCAGATACCAGCGCATCTATAGAACTTTGGATAATATCGTCCTTGATACCAACGCCCCAGTACATCTTATCTGCATGCTGGATGCCTACGAAAGCGGCTGCCTTGGATGAGGATCCCATGGAAATTGCATGCTCTTCGTATACGGAAAGCACATAAGCAATACCAAACCTCTGCTTCAATGCTTTGCTGACTGCATCCAGACGTCCATTACCGGAGGCCTTGACGATTTCTGTTCCATCCGCAGTCTTAATGGTAACCGCAGCTTCAATGTCACCCGGTTTTTGTACGAAATGGCATTCCGTGATATCGAACCTGTCACGTACCGTAACATAATGGGACTCAAAAATTCCGAAGATATCAGCCGGCGTCAGCTCACTGTGCTTCTCATCGGAAATACCCTTAATAAGATAACCAACCTCTTCTCTCATATCCTGTGGCAGAGCAATACCAAAGTTCTGCTTTAAGATAAATGCAACGCCACCCTTACCGGACTGGCTGTTGATACGGATAACATCGGATTCGTATTCACGTCCGAGATCCTTCGGATCAACCGGCAGATACGGAACGGTCCACTTGTCTCCACTCTTTCCTTCCTCCCACCATGCCATTCCTTTGGAAATCGCATCCTGATGGGATCCGGAGAAGGCAGTAAATACCAGATCTCCGGCATAGGGAGTACGTTCATGCACATGCATACCGGTCAGACGCTCATAGGTTTTACGGATCTTCATGATATCGCCAAAATCCAGTCCGGATTCCACACCGTGAATGGTCATATTCATTGCAACCGTTACGATATCCACATTACCGGTTCTTTCACCGTTTCCAAACAGAGTTCCTTCCACACGGTCTGCACCTGCCAGAACACCAAACTCGGCATCGGAGATGCCGCAGCCTCTGTCATTGTGAGGATGAACGCTCAATACCACGCCATCACGATATTTAAGGTTCTTATGCATATATTCCACCTGTGTTGCAAACACATGCGGCATCGCATTCTGTACCGTTGTCGGAAGATTTACAATCACCTTGTGTTCCGGAGCCGGCTGCCATACATCCAGAACGGCATTACATACCTCCAGGGCATATTCCATTTCCGTTCCGTGGAAGCTCTCAGGGCTGTATTCAAAGGAGAAGCTTCCATCGGTATGATCTGCAATATCCTTTAACAGCTTCGCACCATCTATGGCAATCTGCTTTACTTCTTCTTTGGATTTCTTAAACACCTGCTCCCGCTGTGCCAGGGATGTGGAATTGTACAGATGTACAATCGCATGCGGAGCTCCCTTTACTGCCTCAAAGGTCTTCTTAATGATGTGCTCTCTGGCCTGTGTCAATACCTGAATGGTAACATCATCCGGAATCATATTCTTCTCAATTAAAGCACGGACGAACTGGTACTCGGTGTCAGAAGCGGCAGGGAAGCCCACTTCAATTTCCTTGAATCCGATCTTTACCAGCATGGTGAAAAATTCCAGCTTTTCATCAAGACTCATCGGCTCAATCAATGCCTGATTCCCGTCACGCAGATCCACGCTGCACCAGATCGGCGCCTTTTCGATTGTGTCCTTCTTCACCCAGTCATAGGTCGGGGTTGGCGGTAAAAAGTACGTTTTTCCATATTTCTTTGCTGCATCCATGATTTGTTCTCCTCTTTTCTTATTTCGATTTATTTGTTTTGTTTTTCCTTTGCACACATCAAAAAGTCCCTATGAAATCTCCCCCTCAGAGAGATTTCATAGAGACGTAAATTCAATCTACGCGGTACCACTCTACTTCACGATTCCTCGTGCACTCGTCAGCACTAACATGCCTGCTCCTTTCTACGGCGGAGACTCCGTCCGAACCTACACAGAAGCTTCTGCCCGATTAACTGGTCGTGCTTCCTTCAGCCGGCTGCTCAAAGGTGAGTTCCTAATTCACTTCTGACTGCCTCGCACCTCCCGGCAGTTCTCTGCTTTCCAGATCCTTACTACTATTCCTTATCATTGCATTTATGCGCTATTCAATTACCAGTCAATCATAACATATGCCCCATGAAGTTGCAAGTGCTTTTATCATAAAAGTGCTATTTATGACACATCGTAATCGCTATGACACCTCCGTCACCGTAAGAACTCCTTCGTTTACCACAAACGAAATATTCTGTCCGGCAAAGCTCAGTCCATACTGTCTTTTCTCATCCCTGTGATACGATGGACGCGGATCCTGGGAAAGAAGCTTTTGCAGTACTTCCTGGCGGTCCGCCGGAATCCGGTCAAGAAATTCCTTCGGAATCACAACCTCCACATGATCATCCATCGCTTCTTTGGCAAAGCCATCCCACGCGTCCGGATGACAGTCTGCATAGGGCAGATACGGTTTGATGTCATAAATTGGCGTCCGGTCCCGCAGGTCCACACCGGAAACCTCAAGCACCGGTCCTTTTTCTGTTTCCTTAACTGCGTCCAGGTGTACCGAGGATAAGCCTATGGGATTGGGCCGGAAGGGTGATCTCGTTGCAAAAACTCCCACTCTGGTATTTCCACCGAGCCTCGGCGGACGTACGGTTGCATTAAAATGTGACCGGTCCACTCCCTGAAACTCCCACAAAAGCCAAATGTAATTGAAGCCTTCGAGCCCCTTAACGGCATCCATGGAACGATATTCCGGTTCAAAAATAATTTTCCCCTTCAGCTCCTTCACAAGACCGCTCTGCCTTGGGATGCCGAATTTTTCCGGGAGATCCGTATGAATATATGCGATTGGTTTCATCTGCCCTTCTCCTGTCCGTTTCCATTCAGATCTCGATCTCACCTTCAAATACCGTCGTTGCAGGGCCGGTCATATATACAACATTTTCTTTTCTGTCCCAGAAGATTTCCAGGTTACCGCCCAACAGCTCTACCGTAATGCCATCTTCCGTCAGTCCGTTTAAGATACTGGCAACCGTAACGGCACAGGCACCGGTCCCGCAGGCAAGCGTTTCACCGGTTCCACGCTCCCACACACGCATCTGTACCCGTTCCCTGTCAAGAACCTTTACAAATTCCGTATTGACTCTCCGCGGGAAACACTCGTGATGTTCAAATAACGGTCCGATCTTCGCCATTGTCTCATCATCAATCATCTCATCCACATAGACAATTGCATGCGGATTTCCCATGGAAACGCAGGTCATGCGGTATTCCCTTCCATCGACTGCGATCGGTGTGTCAACTACAGGAGACTGACTGGCCACAACCGGGATTTCTGCGGCTTCAAGAACCGGAGAGCCCATATTGACACGCACCTTCGTAACCCTTCCGTCTTCAACAGTCAGCTCCAGATATTTGATCTTCCCACAGCTCACAATCGCCAGGGAGGTTTTCCGGGTAAGGCCATGGTCGTACACATACTTTCCGACACAGCGGATACCATTTCCACACATCTCGGAACGGCTTCCATCCATGTTGTACATTTCCATCTCGAAGTCTGCCACATCACTTGGATTAATGAAAATTACACCGTCCCCGCCGATTCCAAAATGACGGTCACTCAAAAACTTTACAACCTCACTTTTGCGTTCTGCAGGGATGATCTCCCGTGCGCCATCCACATAGATATAATCATTGCCGCAGCCATGCATTTTTGTGAATTTCATTGCATAAATCTCCCTTCTTAAAAATACTATAGTAAAAAAGATATCTTAAAGGATTTCCCATGAGTGCCAAAACCAAAATCATCGTACTTCGTATGAAAGAATTAATTTATACCGGTATTTTTATTGCGCTGGGCCTTCTGCTCATCATTCTCCTCATCGTTGTTTTTTCACCGAAAAAGAGAGAAGAAGCTACTTCTCCCACACAGGAACCCACTTATGTACCAGGTATTTATACAACCTCTCTGATGCTCAATGACCGCACTGTCGATATTGCTGTAACCGTAGATGAGAATAATATCAATGACATCCGGATGGTAAATCTGGATGAAGCCGTGACCACCATGTTTCCTCTGCTCGAACCAGCCTTTGATGATCTGGCAAATCAGATCGTGCGCAACCAGTCCGTCAGTGATATTGCCTATTCGGATGACAATAAATATACCTCGCTGGTATTACTGGATGCGATTAAGACCTCGCTTGGCAAGGCAAAAACCGGGGTGCACTAAGCTCAATCTGCGCCTCCGGCTTGCTTTCACTAAGTGCTCTACAAGCATAAGACAACAGTGCCACTTACTGTTGTCTTTTCTATTCCCTGTACTATCTGGCTTTCCTTAATAAGCCCTTCAGCTCCTCTACGGAAAACTTATAGGCTGTATTACAGAAATGACAGTTAACTTCAATTTCCTGTCCGTCATCAATCATATCCTGAATGTCCTTCTTCCCGATACTGATGATTGCCTTCTCTACCCGGTGCCTGCTGCAATCGCAGCGGAATTCACAGGGACTCTGTTCCGTGATCACAGGATCCATCCCGGCAAGCAGCATCTGCAGCATTTCTTCCGGCGTCTTTCCCTCATCGAGAACCTTTGTTACTGTGGAAAACTCTGCCAGATTTTTTTCCAGCTGCCCAATCACCGCTTCCTCGGTAAAGGGCATCAGCTGGATGATAAATCCGCCCGCCTGCTTCACGGTATTGTCCTTTTCCATCAGAACACCGAGTCCGACACTGGACGGCACCTGCTCCGATGTTGCAAAATAATAAGTAAGGTCTTCCGCAATCTCTCCGGATTGAAGCCCGGTCTGTCCGACATACGGCTCCTTTAAACCCATATCCTTAATGACGCGTAAAAACCCATTGCCGATCGCCCCTCCGACATCAAGCTTCCCGGCAAGGCTCGGAGGCAGCATGATCTGCGGTTCAATGGCATAGCCCTTTACATGACCTCTGGAATCTGCGGTCACAGTCATTCCCTTTAACGGACCATCACCGCTGATCTGTAAGGTCAGAAGATCATCCTCTCCCTTCAGCATCTTTCCCATCATCACCGCTCCCGTCATCAGGCGTCCCAATGCCGCGGTTACTACAGGACTTGTATTATGAACCTGTCTTGCATGTTCCGTTAAATCCCTTGTTGTTGCAGCAAAAGCCCGGATCTGGGCATCTGCCGCCGTGGCTCTTACAATATAATCCATTCTTCTGCCTCTCTTTACTGTTCACAGATACCTCTGTGTGAACCATCATTGTTTTCCGTGCTCCCTTGCAATTACATAGATACGCTCACTGGTTTCTGTCGGAGCCTTATGTGTCTTCTCATCCAGGGCTGTCACGAAGATAAGTCCTGCCTTTTCAAGAAAGGTCTTCATTTCCTCCAGGGTATACCCTCTCTGATAATGGGTCTCCGTAAACCTGCGGTACAGATCGTCCTCCTGACGCTCAAACACTGTTACATCATATTCGTTGATATGATCCTCACAGCTATAGAAATTCTCCCAGATAAAGCTGCAATCCTCACGGTTTTCGGCAATCGTGGTATCACCGATCACCTCTTCATATTTATAAATCGTATTAAAATCAAAGATAAAAATCCCACCGGGGAACAGGTAATTGTTCACCAGATGGAAGGTCTGAAGCACATCCTCATCCATCAGCAGATAATTCAGGGAATCGCAGACACTGACAACGGTTCCGACCGTACTGTACAGATCCAGCTCCCGCATATCCTGACACAGATACAGAATATCGCTCCCGGTCTCAAGCTTCTTATCCAGGGCGATCTGCAGCATCTCTTCGGAGCTGTCCACCCCAATCATGTCATAGCCCTTTTCATATAAAAGCTCAGTGATCGTTCCGGTGCCACACCCCAGATCCAGTACCAGATTCCGTTCCGAAATCAGGGCATCTTCTTCGGTCACTCCGGGTTCTTCCTGCACTTCTTCAACTTCCTGTACCCCTCCGGATTCCGGTGCTTCTTCAAATCCCTGTATATATCCGGATTCCGGTGCTTCTTCAAGCTCCTGCACTTCTCCCGGTTCACGTACCGGACGGCTCACACCGTAAGCTTCAATCAATGAAGCAAGAAAATCTGCCCATTCTTCATATGGGACATCCCCCATAAAGGTATCATAAACTTCCGCAAAATCCGTATATGCTTCCATTACAATACTCCCTTCTCTTTAGCCAAGCAGTGCCCCCGCTGCTCCAAAGACGCCCATGCTGGCTGCCATCATAATTATACCGGCAAGCAGCACACCAAGCATTACGGCAATCACACTGTCCTTAAACTTCATATCCAGAAGGCTGGCTGCCAGTGTTCCGGTCCATGCACCGGTTCCCGGTAACGGAATCCCTACGAAAAGCATCAATGCCACAAAGAGTCCGCGTCCTGCTTTCTCCTGCAGCTTTTCTCCGCCCTTCTTACCCTTTTCCAGACAGAAGGTAAAGAATTTGCCAATGACAGGCTTGTCTGCTCCCCACTCCAGGATCTTACGTGCAAACAGATAAATAAACGGAACCGGCACCATATTCCCGATAATGGATACCACATAAGAGGTCCAGATCGGCAGCCCCATTCCCTGTGAAATCGGAATAGCACCACGAAGCTCAATTAACGGAACCATAGATACCAAAAAAACAATCAGATATTTCTTTAACATAGCATTCTCCTTAACAATCTTCAAACAAACTTTCAATATTTTATAAGTGTCTCGCAAGTAACCATTTCTGTCCGAAACATCTATACCGGAGCATCCATAAGCCTGTTTTAACCAAGAATCTCCTCTAACGCTTCGCACAGCTTCTCCATCTGTTCCGGCGTTCCGATCGTAATTCGTAAATAGTTTTCGATACGCGGCCTGTTCCAGTGGCGCACATAAATCTTCCTCTTACGCAGTTCATCAAAAATCTGCTGTGCCGGAACCTTTTCATGTGCTGCAAACAGGAAATTACTCTTCGAATCTGTAAACGTGAATCCGAGATTCTTTAACTGAGCCTTCGTCCATTCTCTCGTTTCAATGATCTTCCGGACAGTATTTTCAAAATATTCCCTGTCCTTCACTGCTTCCACGCCAAGCTCAATTGCCGGCAGGTTCATCGTGTAGGAATTATAGGAAAACTTCACGTCCTTCAGATACCCGATCAGCTTCTCACTGGCAATCGCAAAACCGATCCGCATACCGGCCATGGCGCGTGACTTGGAAAAGGTCTGTACTACCATGAGATTATCGTATTTATGAATGAGGGGAAGCATACTCTCTGCCCCGAAATCCACATAGGCTTCATCGATAATAACTACTGAACCGGGATTTCCTGCCACAATTTCCTCTAATACACTGCAGTCCTCAAAGATCGCTGTCGGTGCATTGGGATTCGGAATAATGATTCCCCCATTCGGGCGGAAATAATCCTCCTTGCGGATCCGGAATGCTTCATCCAATGCACAGGTTTCATACGGAATCTTAAAAAGCTCTGCCCAGACATCATAAAAGGAATAGGTAATATCCGGGAACAGAATCGGCTTAGCACTGTTAAAGAAGGTCATAAATGCCATTCCCAGCACATCATCCGAACCGACTCCGACAAACACCTCGGATTCTTTTACGTTATAATAATCGGCAATCGCCGCAACGAGCTCTGCCGCATCCATATTCGGATATAACCGCAGCCTGTCCACGCACAGCTCCTTTGCCCGCTTCTCTACTCCCGGTGCCGGAGGATACGGGCATTCATTGGTGTTTAACTTAATCACATCCGTATCCTTTGGCTGCTCGCCTGCAACATACGGAACTACTTTTCGTACATTTTCTTCCCAGCTCATGTTGTTCCCCATTCGTAACTGTATCGTTATCCTTATTCTAATTTATGTAGTGTAACTATTCCGTACACCATTCGTAAGACCGCTGCTGACACAGCTTAAGTTTTACTCATGTAACGCACTTATGGTATCATCTATCCCGGCTCTATGCAAGATAATTCCTTCTGATAATAAGCCTCCTGCTCACTCATGGATAATGCATGATAGCACGCAATGAGTCCTTCAAGGGGAATTTCCCTCTGATAACGGATGTTCAGAATACTCTGCTGCTCATAGGCGGCATTATAAAACCACAAAATTGCTTCCTCATAATCCTGCCGATTCTGATAATACTCTCCCAGAATACAACAGACCTCACTGCTGGCCTCACTGGCGGCATCCTTCATTGCATACTGGTACATCGTAAGTACATCCCCTGCTTCAAAGCAGCTCCGCACCACGACCGCAAGCGCCGTCTTCAACCGGTCCGCATCTGTTTCGCTGTCTTTCACAATCGAAATAAAATAATCCTTTGCATGGATTAACTGTTCTTTCGTCCCGGCCACGAACAGCTCCCTTGCATAAAAATCAGACAGTCTCTTTGAAAGTGCCTCTCCGCGGGCAAGGAGCTGTTCAAAAATTGCAATGTCACGGTCTCCGTGATTATGCTCCGGCTTATGGGTAATCTCGATCTCGCTGTCATAAACCAACGGAAGGAGACGTACCGTTTCATGAACCGGCTCAGTCCACACAAAGTTCCGAAGACGCTTAAACAGCTTGGGACGGAGCTCCCTGTCAAAATTATAGACTGTGCCGTTTGCAAGCTGGTTTCCATAGTACATCTGCACAATTTCCACCTCCGGCATCAGATTTTCCTTTAAAAGCCGGAATTTCTCATGATTCTCTTCATCAAGCACCTCATCGGCATCGGCTGAATAGATATAATCACAGGCTGCTTTTTCAAAAGCAAAATTCCTTGCCTTTGAGAAATCATCGCACCAGGCAAAATCATAAATCCGGCCGGTATACTTCCCTGCAATCTCCTTCGTCCGGTCTGTCGATCCGGTATCCACGATAATAATCTCATCCATGAGATCGAAGATGGAAGCAAGACACCGGTCTAATACCTTCTCTTCATTTTTGACAATCATACATAAACTGATCCGAATCATGGCTTCCTCTTTTCAAAGAAGCCGATACACAGGTACATCTGTCTGTATTTCCGATGTACCGCATATCGGCTTTATCTTTCTTAAACTGTAACTATCCGGAATAGTCCCTTCCGCTTACAGCACCTTGGATAGGAAATCCTGCAGACGCTGGCACTGCGGATTGTTAAAGATTTCGGAAGGTGTATTTTCTTCCATAATAATTCCTTCATCCATAAACAGCACCTTCGTTCCGACCTCTCTTGCAAATCCCATTTCATGGGTAACAACCACCATCGTCATACCGGAATCTGCAAGCTCCTTCATAACGGCAAGAACCTCACCTACCATCTCCGGATCGAGTGCGGAGGTCGGCTCATCAAACAGCATGACCCTTGGATTCATGGCAAGGGAGCGGACAATCGCAATACGCTGCTTCTGTCCACCGGATAGCTGGCTTGGGAAGGAATCTGCCTTTTCTTTCAGGCCGACACGCTCTAAAAGCTTCAATGCATTCTCACTGGCTTCCTCCCTGCTCTGCAGCTTCAGCTTCACAGGTGCAAGGGTAATATTATCCATAATGGAAAGGTTATTAAAAAGATTAAAGTTCTGGAATACCATGCCCATATGCTGACGTACGTGATTGATGTTTACCTTATCACTTGTAATCAGCTGTCCATCGAACCAGATCTCACCACTTGTCGGTGTTTCCAGTAAATTGAGGCATCTAAGGAACGTACTTTTACCAGAGCCGGAGGGACCGATAATAACGATCTTTTCTCCCTGATGTACATGATAATTCACGCCACGAAGTACGTGGTTATTGTCAAATTTTTTATGAAGATCCTTAACGATTATCACTCTTACGCAGCCTCCTCTCCAATACACCCAGCAGAATGGTTAAAATCTTGATAATCACAAAGTAAATCACTGCTGCGCCAATCAATGGCATAAATGCTTCGTAGGTTCTCGAAGAAATCTGGTTTGCGGCTCTGGTAAGATCTGTCAGACTCACGTAGCCGACAATCGCGGTCTCCTTTAACAGCACGATAAATTCATTACCGATCGGAGGCAGCACATTCTTGATTGCCTGCGGAATGACTATATAGATCATGGTCTGTGCCTTGGATAAACCAAGGGATCTGCCTGCTTCTGTCTGTCCTTTGTCTACTGCAAGGATTCCGGCACGGACAATCTCTGCCACATAAGCGCCGCTGTTGATACCAAAGGAAAGAACTGCAACAAGTACACCATTCTTACAGCTCTTCATAATGATGAACCACATAATTAACAGCTGCAGCACCGACGGTGTTCCACGGATCACGTCAATATAGCAGTTCGCGATAAAGGACCAGATGGTTCCCTTTCCTTTCTTTCCGGTGGAAAGCTTCATCAGTGCAATCACCGTTCCAATTACCAGTCCGAGGATTGCGGCAAAAAACGCAACCTTCAGTGTCACTCCCAGTCCGGCAAAATATAATTTCCACCGGTCTTCTGCAAGGAATGCTTTATAAAAGCTTCCTTCTACCTTGTTCAACCATTCCAACATTTGTGCTTAACCCTTCCTGTTTGACTATGTATATGTATGTGCTCTACATGTACCTGGATACTAAATTCGTACTTCTCTTCGCTCGTCCTCATTAAGTGTCCCGGTACCGTTCGCACTAAGCTCAGACTTCTCCTTCGGATCGTCTTCTCTAAGTGCTCTACATGAAAAGAGGATAGCATAATATGCTATCCTCTTTGATATGCTATACGCTATATTGAATATTAACACAAAAATGATTATTCTTCAATATATGTCTTTACCAGTTCATCAAAAGTTCCATCTGCCTTTAATTCTTCAATAGCCTTGTTGATGGCATCTACTAAAGCGGTATCTCCCTTGGGAACCGCAATTGCATAATATTCCGGTTCGAACTCAAACTGTGCACCGTCTACTGCAGTAATCTTGGAACCGTCATCCTGGAACTTGCTTTCGAATACGAGTGCCGGATTCTTGTCAATGATGACACAATCTACTCTTCCGTTGATCAGATCGTTTACTGCATCCACACCCTTGTTATAGGTATTCACTGTAGTTCCTTCGATATCGGATGCAATGAAGTCACCTGTTGTACCAAGCTGGACACCGATGGTCTTGTTCTTCAGATCCTCTGCGGTTGCAATCTCACTTCCCTCAGGAAGAAGAACATACTGAACTGCTTCATAGTAAGGCTCGGAGAAATCAACTGCTTCTTTTCTTTCATCGGTTATTGTCATACCTGCAATTGCAACATCAATCTTGTTACCGATGGAGGATACTAAGGATGCGAACTCCATGTTGTCTACCTGAACGTCTACGCCAAGCTTCTCACCGATTGCCTTGATTAAAGCGATATCGAAACCATCTGCTTCTCCATCATCCCCAACATACTCAAACGGAGGGAACTCTGCGTTCGTGCCTGCGGTAAGCATACCATCTGCAAGTGCTTCGGAAACAGCGGCTTCTGTGTCAGCGGTTTCTTCTGCTGCATCTGCAGTTTCTTCTGCTGCATCTGCAGCTTCTGCAGTTTCTTCTACTGCTGCACCATCTGTTGTGGTATCAGCTTCTGCTTCAGTAGTTTCTGTTGTGGTGTCTGTGGCTTCTGTGCTGCTTCCGCATGCGGTCAGCATAGCCATTGTCATTGCTGCTGTTAATAAAACGGCTAATAATTTTTTCATAACTCTCCTCATTTCTGCGTTTTTAAACGCGAATCTAGTTTCTAAAACAACTAAAATCTATCACGGCAGATTCGGAAAGTCAATAGTTTATGCAGTTTTTTGTTATAGTTATACATGCCTTAAATGGTAAAGGTCATCTCCTTGTCAAGATACACGGACTTTTTCCTGCCATCCTTCACCACATAAATCTCCCAGCTGCTGTTCTTTCCGATCAGAAACAGATCCGGGCGGATGCTGTAACGGTTCGTTGCAGCACGTTCCTCAAGCTTCTCCGTAATCCGGATGTAATATCCTTCTTCGGAAAGTGTCACGGCAGCTCTTCCCAGATACTTCATTCTGCCTTTGCCATTATCGTTATAGACTCTCACACTTCTTCTCAGATAGAGAAGTAACAGTACAATCGCTGCCAGAGAAAGAACCGTTCCTGAAGTAATGGACAACATCTTAATGACCGGTGTAAAGACTGCCCATCTGCGCTTCAGCACAAGCGGTTCACCTCCTGCATCCTCCGGCTGTGCCGCTGCCGTAGGAAGTACCACGCTCTCTTCTTCTACGATCTTTGGCAGCACCTGCTGGGTTGGAGATGGCGACGGCGGCACAAGGACAGGCTCTGGTGTCAGCGAGGGCTTTGGCACGGCAGGCTTTTCCTTCTTTCTCACCGGAGCTTCTTCGGTTACTTCTGCAACAACCGGCACAGCAGACGGAGAAGGCTTCACAACCGGTTCTGCCGAAGGAACCGGTGTCGGCAGCGGCTCCTTTGGGGCTTCCTCACCGCCGCCATTTCCATCGTTTCCATCACTACTTCCATTGCCATCTCCGTCCCCATCCTGCCCGGAGGAATTGCCATTGTCACCGGTATTCTCCTTTGGTGGATCAGGAATATAGATCTCCTCTCCTTCTTCCCTGCCACAGGTTTTCTCATAATAGTCAATATCCTCCGGTGTTTTCGTACAGGTGAGCTCATAGGATTCTATCGTTTCTTCTGTCTTCCCACAGTTCATCCCATATCCGGTCACCTGTCCTTCCGTTATGCTGCAGGAAAGGCGGTAGCCCGTAATGCTTCCGTCCTTTCCACAGGCAGGATAGCGATGCCCTCCGCATTCATAAACCCTAAAGCCGTCACACCCATGTCCATTTCCGTCCCAATCATGAATCGAGCCACAATCATAAGAATGATATTCGATATGGCTCTGGCAGGAATCATTATGACTTCCCTCTGCATAGCAGGAATCACTATGGCTATGGTAAACTGCCGTATAGCAGGCTCCGCCCTGGCTCGTGCTTCCCTCATGGGTATGCACCGTTTCTTCTCCGTAACAGCCGCCTCCGTTTACCTCATCCCCGGTATGTACATGATAAACCGGAGTGCTGTAGCAGCTGCCACCCTCAGTCTCATTTCCTTCATGGGCATGATATACAGGGTTTGAAAAGCATTCACCTCCATTCTGTGCATCTCCGGAATGTTCATGCCTTATGGTCTGTGCCGAAGCCTGCATTCCCATTCCTGAAAGCAATAAGGTTCCTGTCATCAGCATGCCGAAAAAGGCTGCTGCCATTCTTCCCTTTTTATTCCTGCTTACAACTCTTCGTTTCTTTTTCTGTCCGATATTTCTGGTTCTTCTTAAAATTAATTCAAATTTTCTCACGTTACTTTCCTTTCTTTGTCTGATTTGTAATCTGTACTCATTGAAAACCGGTTGGTACAAAAAAGGCACCCTTTGTGAAAATCACAGAAAGATACCCTTTATTTCAAATTCGTATTTACTTGTCCTTCAAAGAAAGTGTTTGTAGAATACCATAGCTTTCAACAGACGTCAACTCATTTTTCAGGATCAGCCCGAAATTTCGTTGAACGTTATTTCCGGCTAATTTTCTTTCCCACAATATATTGTGTTCCATTTGCCAATAGCAACGGCATTCCTGTTCCCAATGCAAGATAAAACCATTTTCCCACATCACTTCCGCCAATCGCATAAACATAATTGATATCAGAAAAGAACTGTGCTGTGTCAAATTCCGCACACCACACAGTGGTACGGGAAAGCAGATAACAGATCAAATTCACCACAAAGAACCAGAACACATGATGCATCATAATGGCATAGGTATGTCTTCCGATTTCCATGAACCATGAACAAGCAGACGGAATTCTGCTGATCCAGTCCGAGATCCGCAGCCAGAATGCAATTCCGGTCACCACAGTAAGATAAGGAATAAAGGCGGCATTGGCAAACCCGGTTACCCATACTGCACTGAAGGCAAGCCCCCGGCAGCATATTGTAGTCAGAAGCTGGACTCCCACTACAACAAAAAAGTACCGGCCATCACTGATTTTATTTACCCTGTTCTCTAATTTTTCCTTATAAATACGTCCCAGCTGGAAGCCCGGCATCATAAAAAGAAGTCTTCCGGGAAATTTATAATATCCCCAGACATGTCCTCCCTTTGCAAGCGCAACCGTAGCAATTCCGAGCAGGAGAGATACCGCGAAGATCAGCCATTCCTTCTTTAAATGAAGAAAAGACAGCACCTTCCTGCCAAGTACATTGAGAACCTCAATCAAAAACAGTGCCGGGACAAACCATGCCGGGAACTGATACAGAAACTGATGCCCGCTCACGAACGGCTCTATAAAGAGATTCCACAGCGTCAGTTCTCCTCCAATGGAAAAGCCTGTGCGGTGCAGAAGCACTGCCAGAATTCCATAGACCAGATTCCAGATGAAATAAGGAAGCAGCAACGCTTTGCACTTTTTACCAATATATCGTAACAGCTGCTGCTCCGCTTCCTCCCGATAAAAATAACCGGAAACAAACAGGAAAATAAACACATGGAACGAATAATAAGGAAACAGCCCACCCACATCAAACAAGGAATATCCAAGATGTCCTGCCACAACCAGAATCATACCGATTGCTGACAAAATCCGCATTTGTTTATTTTCTTCCCGCATAAGCTGCCTCCCCAACTGTTTCTCTTGTCTGCCGCTCAAAAAAAGTGTATAGTAAGCGTACAATTGATTTTATTATGATGGATTTGTATTGGAGTTGTCAATGAAACTGAGAAAATATACGATTTTAACCTTATTCCTGTTCCTATTCAGCACGCTTTGCTTAAATGGCTGCGCCTCTTCCCGTCCGGAGCCTGCCACGCCTTACGATGGCACGGTCTATATAAGAGAGTCGGAGCTGCTCTCCTACGACCTTGCGGAATATGAAACGATTCCCACAAATCCCAACGGCTCTTTAAGTGTTCCTACTTATATTACTAAACTGGACGATCAGTATTTCATCGTGGACTGCTACCACAATCAGGTTATTTACAACGAGAATCTGACCGATCCCCTGTACCTGTGGAAGGTGATGACCAATGACCTTTCCATGGGACATACGATTGCCAGCGACGGCAATGTCTATCTGATTGACGATACTGAAAATAACCGGGTTCTGATTATGGAAAAGATGCAAAACAACAGCGGTGAAACCGTTTATGTGCCCACACAGGAATTCACCGGAATCGGCAACCGGCCTCATTACATCATATACGATGATTATACCGACACCTTTTATGCATGGAGCTCCCAGAGCGGGGAAATGTTCCTTTTCCGCCACACAGACGATTCCACGCGCATGTATCTGACGAAGATTTTAAGCATCCCGGAGCTTGACGGTGTTTATGTGCGCTCCTTTACGATTCTGGATGACCGGATTTACTTTGTCTCCGGCAATTCCAACATTATTGAGGCTGACCTTTACACCTTCGAGGTATTAAACCGCTATCCGGTTCCCGACGCAATTGCCGGCATGATCCAGCTGGAAAAGATCCAGAATTATTACTATATTACGGTTTCCACCGACATCACCGGAAATCAGGATTTCGCCACCCTAATCCGTGTGAAAAATCTGAGGGATCTGGAAAAAGGCAATTACGAGGATGTCTATGCAAGCTTTTTAGGAGGCGGCACCCCGTACAGCCTTACGCAGATTGACGACCGCTACTATCTTACCGAGCATCGTCTCCCCGGTCACTCCATCTGGAGCTTCCGCGTGGAAAACGATGAAATCACGGATGTCGAGGCTATTTACTAGGGCTGCTGACCTGCTCCGTAAGATATAAAATAAGCTGCATTACGGATCGCGCACCGGAATTTCCGGGAACGGTACCGTAAGCCTGCGCTCCCTTTTCTCATCCCGTTCAAAGGTCTCCATGGTTTCCCTGGAGGCTTTTTTTACAATCTCATGGAACTCGCGCGAAGAAATCAACAGGCACCCCTGACCGATAATAATCACCTGCTCAAGACCATCCGAGGTCACGACGGTGATCTGATACTTCTTCGAATATTCATGGGTAAACCGTTCAATGTAATGATCCGCCGTCTCTGCCTCTTTGGTATACACGACATGAATGTTATGATAATCAAGGCACTCCGTCGGGTGTCCCTGCAGACGGTATGCATCAAAAACAGCAATCAGCTCCCTGCCGTCAATCGCCTGATAATTGCATAAAAGATCAAGGAGCTGTCCTCTGGCGCTGTCAAGATTTACCTCTGCCAGCTCCTTCAATTCCTCCCATGCAAAGATGACATTGTAGCCATCCACCAGAAGGTATTCCGCCTTTCTCTCCTTCGGACGGTATTCATAGGGCTTTGCCTCCACCGTGCGTGCAACAGGCTTCTGCACACTCCCGGCCTCCTGCTTATCCCTTCTGCGGTTCGCCCCCGAAGCCCGGTCGATGATGGCATCCACCTCCTCCGTTCCCAGTGTCGTTGTGATGGTAGTCTGCTTCCTTCGTCCGATCTCTTTAGCCAAAGCATCTTCCTGCATTCTTCTCTGTGAAAGAATCCCCGGAAGATGCATGTATTCCGGCACCTCATACCATGGCACGACAAAGCCTGCTCCGTGTGCACAGAACACGGAATCTGCCGTATTATACACATCCCGCTCCGGATCATAACCGCATTCTTCCATGACCTCCTCCGGATTGTGACAGGGACCATACCCGTCAAATGTCATAGACCAGATCCCCTGACCTCTGGTATAGGAAATCACCATCTGTCCATAGTCCCCAATCGTTTCCATCGGAGCCCGACCCTTTAACACACTGTAGCCTGCGCGCTTCACTTCATTACGAAAAACTGCTCCGGCATTCGACAGATCCGTCATGGCACGTCCCACATACTCCTCCGGAAGCTCCAGCCGGAATTCCATAAACGGCTCTAAAATCCGGCAGTCTGCCTGCATCAGTCCCTGACGGACGGCCCGGTAGGTTGCCTGCCGGAAATCACCGCCCTCGGTATGCTTCTGGTGTGCCCTGCCGCTCTTTAATGTGACATGGATATCCGTAACCGGTGCTCCAAGCAGAACGCCACGGTATTCCTTTTCCATGAGATGGGTGAGCACCAGCCTCTGCCAGTTCCGGTCCAGCTCATCCTCACTGCAGTCGGTATCACAGACAAATCCGCTTCCGGGCTCTCCCGGCTGCAAAAGAAGATGTACCTCTGCATAATGACGCAGCGGCTCATAATGTCCGACTCCCTCTACCGGCTGTGCTTCCGTTGCAATGGTTTCTTTATAAAGAATTCTTCCCTTGCCAAAGGTGACGTTGATGTCATATCGTTCCTTCATGATCCGTTCAAGAATTTCAATCTGTACCGGTCCCATCACATGCGCCGTCAGCTCCTTCGTATGCGGATTCCATTTCACCTGTAACAAAGGATCCTCTTCCTCTAACAGATGCAGCTTTTCGATGACGGTATTCATCTGATTTTCCTGTTCCGGTAACACACGATAGCTCATTACCGGTTCGAGCAGAGGATGGGTCTGCTCCGTTTCCACACCAAGTCCCTGTCCGATATACGTCTGCGAAAGTCCGGTCACCGTACAGATCGTTCCTGCCTGCACACAGTCTGCGAGCTCGAACTTTTCTCCGTTGTAGCAGCGGATCTGGTTCACCTTTTCCTGCCATTCCTCCTGCTGCCGGTTCTTTCCGGTAATCACCGTCTTAACCGGGAGCTGTCCACCCGTGATTTTCATATGGGTCAGCCGGTTTCCCTGCGGATCCCGTGTAATCTTATAGACTCTTGCCCCGAATTCCGTATGATAATCTGCCGGCTCTCCATAGGTGTCAATTCCTTCAAGAAGCTCCTTCACGCCCTCCATCTTTAACGCAGAGCCAAAGAAACAGGGAAACAGCTTTCTCTCCCGGATCAGACGTGCGATTGTCTCTCTGGAAACCTCACCGGTCTGAAGATACTGCTCCATCGCTTCCTCACCGCACATGGCAACGCTTTCCATAAAGGCATCCCCATGTGGCAGCCGGAAATCCACGCACTCCCCAGACAGACGCTCCTGCAGCTCCTGATATACCGCATCTGCATCCGTTCCCGGCTGATCCAACTTATTCACAAACAGGAATACCGGAATATGATACTGGGATAATAGCTTCCACAGTGTCATCGTATGCCCCTGCACTCCGTCCGCTGCACTTACCACCAGCACTGCCAGATCCAATACCTGCAGGGTACGTTCCGCTTCTGCAGAAAAATCCACATGTCCCGGCGTATCTAACAGAATCAGTTTGTCCTCATGCACAGGCAGCACCGCCTGCTTGGAAAAAATCGTGATTCCACGCTCCCGCTCCTGATTATCCCTTTCCAGATAGGTATTTCCTTTATCTACACGCCCTATGCTGCGGATGACACCACTTTCATACAGCATTGCTTCCGACAGTGTTGTTTTCCCTGCATCCACATGGGCGAGAATTCCCATTACGATTGTTTTCATGTTCTGCTCCTTGTAGCCTTCTGCGTAACTGCCCCGTACTCTCACAGTGACCTTTCTACTTATTTAATAATAACGTAACTATTCAGAACCACATTCGTAAAACCGTTGCTAACGCAACGTAGTTTACCTCATGTGGTTACTTCGCCATATAAATTATGCCAAATGTCCTTACGAATGTGAGCATTCGACGTCCATCTTGTCATAATTTGCATGGCTCTGAATAGTTACATAATAACGATTTGTAAGAGGAATGTACAGAATTGTTTTCCTGATTATTAAAGAATTCGCTTACAAATTCTTCGCGCACACAGTGTTGCAAAGCAGCGAATTTCTTCTCTGCGAGCTGCACATCCCTGCGGAGCTTTTGCTTTATAGAATCAAAACAGGAGGACCGCCATAAGCGATCCCCCTTACTGATGCTCATCATATTATTGCGAACTTAACCGGATCCTCTGATCAGACCTCAACAAGCTCCTCCTGCCCGGTCTCCTTTGGAGTAACATGCTTCTTCCACTTACCCTGTAAATACCGCAGAAACGTGAGTACTCCGGTCAGCAGCCAGGTAAAGGCAGTTGCCAGCCATACGCCCCAGACTCCGACCTGCGGGATCAGGGTTAACGGCTTTGCAAAGCAGATTCTTCCCATCATTTCGATGATTCCATTCATAAACGCAAAGGCTGCATCTCCGGCTCCGTTTAACAGGCCTCTCGTAATATAAATCATGCCAAGCGGCAGGTAAAACCAGCTCGTAAGCTTTAAGGCATGCGCTCCCATTTCAATAACCTCAGGCTCACTGACAAACAGGCGCATGATCGGATTGCCAAAGAACTGTGCAAGCGGAAGCATGGTAAAGGAAAAGACAGCCATTAAAAGGAATGCTATCCGGTAACCCTTTTTCACACGCTTCAGCTGACCGGCACCGATGTTCTGTCCGGTATAGGTAGAAACCGACATACCCAGGGAATTGTAAGGCTGCTGTACCAGCTGTTCAATCCTGCTTGTAGCAGTAAAGGCAGCAACCACGACTGATCCAAAGGTATTCACAACGCTCTGCAGTGCCACACAGGAAATCGCAATCAGTGAGCTCTGAAAGGCCAGCGGCACACCCATACGGATACACTGCCAGATAATTCCACGGTTCAGGGAACGGTATTTCTTTTCAATCCTGAAGAACGGATTCTTTACCAGAGCGAAAATCAGGCTTCCGATACCGGAGATCAGCTGCGCAATAATGGTTGCTAACGCAGCGCCTGCCACACCCCAGGAAAAGCCACGGATAAACAATAAGTCCAGTACAATATTAACCACACTCGATACCATCAGAAAATACAACGGTGTCTTGGAATCTCCTACCGCACGCAGGATAGCAGATACCGCATTGTAAAGGCTCACACCCAGAATTCCACAGCAGATGATCGTCATATATAAGGTCGAGCTGTCCAGAATGTTATCCGGTGTATTTAAAAAGATCAGAATCTTTCTTGCAAAAATGACGCCAATGCCTCCCATCAGGACCGCACAGAACAGCATGATATAAGCCGCGTTGATGATGGTGTTCTTCACCTGATCGTTCTTTCCTGCGCCAAAATGCTGGGAAATAACCACACCGGTACCGTTCGCCATACCTCCGCACAGGGAGAAGATCAGGAAATTCAAGGATCCCGTTGCACCAACGGCAGCAAGCGCATCCGCACCGACATATTGTCCTACAATGATAGAATCCACAATATTATACAACTGCTGAAAGATATTTCCTATTAATAACGGAAGCATAAAGGATACCAGTAATCCCAAAGGCTTTCCTACTGTCATGTCTGTTACATATGTTTTTTTCATAAAGTTCTCTCCTCTTCTATGATGTTTATAGCATAGCAGTGGTTGGGAAACTATAAAAAAGCGCTCCGGAAATTGTCGATATCTATCTGGGTTTATGGTTTACAGGCTGTGTAAACGTTCAGCATGGCCGCAAATCAGTATACGTTCAGCCATGCTCATTCATAAGCTGCCGGATTATACAGTTTGGCACTTTCCCATACAATTTGGCAGATGCCCTTGCTTTTTCCTGATAATGCGGTTAAAATGCAAAAAGTGCCGTTAGGGGCGGCAATCGAAAAGAAAAGGAGAGAAATTTATTATGAAAAAGAAGTTATTAGCAGTATTATTGACAGGAGCTATGGTAATGTCCATGCTTACCGCATGTGGCGGCGGCTCTGAAGAGACCAGCACCGACACCGCAGCTGAGGAAGTTGTAGAGGAAGAGGATACCGCAGAGGATTCCGCAGCAGACGGAATGTGTTCCGATGAAACCTTCTCCGCTTTACAGGACAATTACGCAAGCATGGTAGAAGCTTACAACGCTGTTAAGGATCTGTATGAAAGCGATGAGATTGAAGCTGACGATTCCATCGAGGATGTAATGAACCAGGCTGCAGATGTAATCAATGAGATGGGTGAAATCTCCCAGGATACCATTACCGAAGAAGATGCTGAAACTCTGAATTCCGCAATGCTTGACATTTTAGATGCTTTATCCTTACTCGTTGATGGTATGACTGAAACAGACGCTTCTGCTGACGCAGCTTCCGAGGGATGCTCCGATGAATCCTTCGCCACCTTACAGGACAACTTTGCTGCATTATCCGAAGCCTATGATGCTGTATCAGACGCTTATATGTCTGACGAAGTAGAACAGAACGACGACATCGAAGCAGCTCTGAACGAAACTCAGGATATTATGACCCAGATGGGTGAAATCTCCCAGGACACCATCACAGAAGAGGATGCTGAAGTATTAAATGATTCCATTCTTGCTCTGTTAGAGGTTCTTGACTCTGTTGTTGATGCAATGTAATTAAGCACATAAGCATATAATTATATGTAATTATTCAGTAATGCAGAATTATTTCACAGCTTATCTGTAAACCACATATACAAAAAGGGAGTAATTGTACTCCCTTTTTGTATTATACCAGTATACGCAGGAAAATGAGGAGGGAAACTTTTTCATGGTCGCTTTGTATTTTGCAGCCTTTGCATTCTCTGTTTTGTTGTTAATTCTGACTCTCGCCGCAACCAGCCAGTATCGCGGAAATTATCACGTACTTTCTACCATGACTACCGCAATTGTCAACTTCGGTTACTGGCAGCTTGCCATGTCACACAATCTGGAGGAGGCTCTTTTAGCAAACCGGATTGCCTATCTGGACGGAACCTTCCTTACCTTATTTATGTTCCTTGCGGTTGCCCAGTTCTGCCGGATCAAGGTTCCGGCCTTTATGGTTACTGCCATGTCCATTGCCGGATTTGTAGTTCTGGGGCTTGCCTATACCGGCGGCTACAGCACCATTTATTACAGCAATGTCTCCATTGTCCGGCGTCATGGTGTCACCTTCCTCATCACACAGGACGGACCGGCACATATTCTTTATACCTGTCTGATTGTTATTTATGTCCTCATTGATCTTGGTGTTATGGTCTACGCATTCCGAAACAGGAATAAGGTTTCCTATGTCAATACCTTTTTCCTTCTAGCCACGGAGCTGTTCTGTATGGCGGTTTATGCCATCGAAAGCTTGACCGCATGCGAAATCCAGCTTCTTCCCTTTGCCTATGTGCTGAATATGGTGCTTTTATTTGTGCTGTTCCGCAGAACAAATCTCTATGATCTGTCCATTAATGCCGAACACATCCGTGAGGAACGCCGCGAATATGGCTATGTATCGTTCAGCCGCCATGGAAAATACATCGGAAGCAATGACGTCGCCAGAAAATATTTTCCGGAGCTTGAACGTCTCCTGATGGATCATAAGATTCCCCCAAAAGAGGAATTTCTTTATAAGGAATTCGGTGACTGGGTAACCCATTTTGGTTCCAGTACCGGTAAAACCCGTTATTATACCAGAAATGACCGCATTCTCAAATGCCGGCTCAGTTATTTTACCATGGGAAAACAAAGCCACATTCAAGGCTACCTCATCGAAATAACCGATGATACCAACCAGCAGCTCCATATTCAGGAGCTGAATGAAATGGCACGTAAGGCAGAAGAGGCAAATCTCGCCAAGAGCACCTTTATTGCCAATATGTCCCATGAAATCCGCACCCCGATTCATGCCGTGTTAGGTATGAACGAGATGATTATGCGTGAATCCGGCGAACCGCAGATCCGTGTATATGCCGCAAACATCAAGAAATCCGGCAACCTCCTGTTATCTCTTGTGAACAACATTCTTGATTATTCCCGTATGGAACAGGGAAACCAGAAGCTGCAGCCTGTTACGTATGAAACGGGTAAGCTGTTAAGCAATACGCTGGATGTCATCCGGCTGCAGACAAACAACAAAAATCTCCGTCTGGAGATCTTTATTGATGAACATCTTCCCGTAAAACTGATTGGTGACGATCTGAAATTCCAGCAGATTCTGTTTAATCTGCTGACGAATGCGGTGAAATATACCAATGAAGGCTATGTCCGTTTATGTATTTCCCAGAAAGAACGTCATGGAGCTTCTGTAGCCATTACTGTGTCGGTCGAGGACTCCGGCATTGGAATCCGTAAGGAAGACATTGACCATCTCACCAATGCCTTCTGCCGTGTGGATGAGAAGCGCAATCGGAATATAGAAGGTGCAGGGCTTGGTCTTTCGATTGCCAGCCAGCTATTGCAGCAGATGGGAAGTGAATTAATGATTGACAGCGAGTACGGTGTGGGTTCGATCTTTTCCTTTGAGCTGCTCCAGCAGATTGCAGATCCTGCAGAGCTTGGAGGCTTTTCCCGGTTTTCGGAAGAAGACGGGGAAGATCCGGAAACGCTCTCTCCTGCGCCTCCCCGCTTTACCGCGCCAGAGGCAAGGATTCTGGTAGTCGATGATAATCAGATGAACCGCTTTGTCTTCCAGGGGCTCTTAAAATACCTGCAGGTACAGGTCACCCTTGCAGAAAGCGGAAAAGAATGCTTAAATGCCATTGCCGCCGGTCATTTTGACCTGATCTTTATGGATCATCTCATGCCGGAGCTCGATGGAATCGAAACACTTCATATTATGAAAAAGCGCAGCGGACATCTCTGTACAGACAGCAAGGTCATTGCCGTTACCGCCAATGCCTATCCGGATGCGCGGGACGTTTATCTTAAGGAGGGATTTGATGACTTCCTTGAAAAGCCGGTTGAAGGAAGGCAGCTGGAAGCGATTATTTATCAATATCTTCCCAAAAATCTCATCCGGTTCGCCGATGAAAATATTGAAAATATCCGGAAAGAAACCGGGATTTCTTATAAAGCAAAAGCAGCTGCCGAAAATGTTCCCGCAACAGGTGACGCAATCCTTACCGGGCAGCTTTCCCGCATGGGGATTGATGTAGCAAAGGGACTGTCCTATGCCGGCAATGACTGGAGCTTTTATCTGGAAGTATTGAAGTGCTTTACAGAAGAATATGATGTTAAAAGGGATTTATTGCTTACACGCAGGAAAAATCTCTCCGAAGGCAGCCAATTTGATGCCTTCACCAATCTGGCTCACCAGCTAAAGGGCGAGTCCCGTGGAATCGGGCACATGGAGCTTGGAGAGAAATTTTATCAACTGGAAATGGCATCCAGGACTCACCGGAAGGATACCCTGATGGCTCTCTTTCCGGATACACTGGATCTATGGGAGCATGTCGTTACGTCTTTGAGAACCTGTCTTCCTTAAGCTGCTGCCAGATCTCTCTTTGAAGCCGGACCGGGATCGGAATCACCGCTGAGTTCATCATTTCAATCTCTGCCTGGTCCACATTCCGGACATACAGACGGTTAATGAGATAACTGCGTCCCACCTTAAGGAACTCCGGATTCTGTTCAAAGTCTTCGCAGACCTCGGACAGAACTTTCGTTATGGAAATGGTATCGGTAAGCGTATGGATCAGTGTCACATGGCGGCCTGTTTCAAAATACAGAATATCCCTCAGCGGAATCTGCAGCTCCTTCCCCTGCACATTGATCCGGTACTGCTTCGAGGTTCCTTCAAAGATGGATGTGCAGCGGCGGATGGCATTCATGAAATCCTCATGGTCATAGGGCTTTTGCAGATAATACAGGGCATCTACATTATAGCTGTCCATGGCATGCTCCATCGAGCTTGTCGTAAAAATCAGTCCGCCCTCATAATGCTCCTCACGCAGTGTATGCGCCACACTCATACCATCCGGATCATCCATATAGATATCCAGAAAGATAAGTGATGGCTTCTCCATGGTTTCCTCATATCGCCGAAGAAGCTCTTCTCCGGATTGAAAGGATTCTATCGTAATCTTCTGATCCTGATGTGACAGATACTCCTGCAGATGATGGTTCAACCGCAGCAGGTCACTTTTAGAATCATCACAGATGTAAATGGTCATTCCTGTTAATTCCTCTTTCCCCTTGACTGTCGTATATCCATTGTGTTATTTCATTATAACCCTATATTGAGACATGGTAAACCATTTTTATCAATCGAGCACCATTTCCTCTGCCGAGTCTGCATACTTATCCAAATACAGCTGTGCTGTCTGCTCATCCATAGAAAACCAGCGAATCAATTTCTGAATAATGATCTCCTTGGTTTTCTTTTCTTCAAGGTTGTCTTCAATTAACCGTCTGATTCCCGCTTCCCGCTCTTCTTCACGACCCTCCTTTATTCCTGCTTCGTGTCCCTCTTCTCTTCCTTCTTTTATTCCTTCTTCTCTTCCTTCTGCTCTTCCTTCTTCTTTTCCCTCTGCTTTACCCTCTGCTCTTCCTTCTTCTCTTCCTTCTGCTTTTCCTTCTGCTCTTCCCTCTGCTCTTCCTTCTGCTCTTCCTTCTGCTCTTCCTTCTGCTCTTCCTTCTGCTCTTCCCTCTGCTCTTCCTTCTTCTCTTCCTTCTGCTTTACCCTCATTAAAAAAATCCTCTCTTATTTCCCGCAATGCCTGACACATATCATATTCCTCCCGTTGATTCTCATTCTGACTTTTGTATATTTCCATATTTTCTTCAAAAAAGCTACGCCCCGTCATGATTGCAATTGCCTCCCAGGTTTCTTTGGATAAATGTGCATATCGTTCCATCACAAATTGTAGAAATGTGAGTAACTATTCAGAGCCACGCAAATTATGACAATATGGACGTCAAATGCTCGCATTCGTAAGGACATTTGGCATAATTTATATGACGAAGTAACCACATGAGGTAAACTACGTTGCATTAGCAACGGTTTAACTAAGTGACATTGGTTCTGAATAATTACAAATGTGATATCTGCACGATATAAGTGCCTTTATTTGAATTAGAAAATATAGATGATTGATCACAATTTCTTCTTATGCTCATCTGATTAATAAAATTAGCATAGCAGAACTTTTGGTGAATTTCAATAGTTTTTCGTTTATTTATAGGAAAAATTTGTTTAAAATTTGTTTCTGTATAACAATTCAACTATACAGAAATGATTGGGCATACCTGAACTGTTTCGATACGGAATTCATCCAAAACACCAGACAAAAAATTTACTATGGTCTGAGGACAAGATTTCACTGACATACAGAAAAAGGGCGGTACAAACTGTACCGCCCTTTTCTTTAGTAGCATATAAGCTTTTCACTCTATCCATATCAGAACTTAATCTGACGTAGTGCTGCTTACTGTAACAGAGACAGAACACCCTGATTGGACTGGTTAGCCTGAGCCAACATTGCCTGACCTGCCTGAGCCAGGATATTGTTGTTGGAGTACTTAACCATCTCAGTAGCCATATCGGTATCACGGATCTGGCTCTCTGCGCTAGTGGTATTCTCTACAACGTTGTCGAGGTTGTTGATGGTGTGCTCCAGACGGTTCTGTGCAGCACCAAGTGCGGAACGCTGGGTGGATACTTTCTGGATTGCTTCCTTGATAGTATCAACGGCATTCAGCGCATTGGTATCATCTGCACCGTCAACCTTAATGCCATCTACGCCAAGGCTTGCTGCGCTCATGGAATCAATCTTTACGCTAATCTGATTATTGTCAGTAGCATCGGCACCAACATGAAGAGTCAGAGACAATACTCCCTTTAAGGTCTTGTCAACTTTAACATCAGCTGCTGCAGGAGTAACAGCATTGCCGTCCTTATCATATGCCTTTTTGGTAGAATCAGCATCTACATCTACTGTTGCGCCATCACTTGTTTTGAAATAACCATTCAACGCATTGGCAGGAATCTTGTTGCCGTCTGCATCATAATACTGCTTTGAATTATATGTGTAGTCAGTATCCTTTACAGCTTCTGTAGGTGCAGTATAAGTCACCTTATGAGTAGCATCCAGCGTCACAGCACCAGCACCTGCAATAGTTGCATTATCAACAAGTTTAATATTATCTTTTAATGTTCCGTCTTGCTTAAAATAATTTTTGGCATTAGTAGCATCTACCTTGGTGGCAGTAGTAGCTGCTGGTACTGCAGTATTATCATAAGCATACATAGTACCATTTACATCCCATTTTGCCTGTGTCTTATAAACCTTCGCATTAGGGTTGGCATCCAAATAAGTCTTTAAGTCGTCAGCACTTGTAATAGCTGTTCCATCTTCCTGATACAAGTTACCAGCTATTGTTTTCGTAGCCTGAGATTCATACTTAAAAGTATAAGCGCTGGAGCTTCTGTCACCCTTTAACAGATAGGTCTCATTGAACTTCGTTGTCTCAGATACACGGTCGATCTCTGTGGTCAGCTGATCAATCTCGTTCTGAATATAAGTTCTATCTGTTTCGGAATTGGTTCCGTTAGCAGCCTTTACAGCCAGCTCGTTCATTCTCTGTAACATATCCTGAACTTCATTCAGGGCACCTTCAGCGGTCTGTACTGCACTGATACCATCCTGTGCGTTAGAGGAAGCCTGTGTCAGACCTCTGATCTGCTTTCTCATCTTCTCACTGATGGACAGGCCTGCTGCATCATCTGCTGCACGGTTGATCTTGTAACCAGATGAAAGCTTCTCGGTGGACTTAGCCTAAGTCTTTGTGGTTACGCCTAACATTCTGTTAGAGTTCATTGCTGTTAAATTGTGTTGTACTACCATAATAGTTACCTCCTTGTATTTCTGCGCAAATCCGTTTGCGTCAGTTACTTTGTTATTGGTTGCTTTTTGTTGCTCTTATAGTAACCGGAAACCCGAACTTCAAAGACGGGCCCTGCCTTATGGCATTCAAAGCCTCCGGTTATTACCTTGTTCAGTCCTCCAGATTGCCGTGGGTAATGACGACTCTGGACTTTTTCTTTTTCAGGTACTTGGGATCCGTTTCCGGCTCGGCATAGTATTTAGGAAGCTTTGCCTTTTCCTCCGGATCTGTGACCCTGTTCTCCAGTACGGTGCTTCTGACGATATTCACGTCCTTCGGTGCATCCACCATAATGCGGAGATGGTTCTTCGTTCCGCCAAGAAACACAATCTTCACGTTGTCACCGATCATCAGATATTCTTCTGTGCTTACTGTCAGTCTTAACATCCTTAACCTCCCTGTCTGCTGGTATCCTGCTTTGCTGCTCCATGGATCTGAAGCCTCCAGCCAAGCCTCCCTGCTGTTTTCTAAAAATGAAACACTGTACAATAAAATGTTGCATTTTTTCTGCCCTTATTAAAACGAAAAAACATTTATTGCGATCTGAAAATTTCTATGTTAGAATCATCTCAAAGCATAGAAGATTTCTTTTTACAGATACTTTGATTGCAATAATCAGATCTGTATGTTAAAGGGGATTCCCCTTTTCTTGGTCAGTTACTTCCTTTCGATGTAGCCTGACATTCTAAAGATCAGAAAATCCATGCTTTGCAATCCAAACTATTTTGAATAAGCAGAGGATTTTCAACAACCCATAGGATTCTCTGCGCACAAAGGAGGAATTTTATGGGGAAATATGATACTTGCATGAAGGAGTTTCTACAGAATAAGGATCGGTTTGCAGATCTCTTTAATGGCTGCTGCTTTCAGGGAAGGCAGATCATCCGGGCAGAAGATTTACGGGAAGCTTCGGAAAACTATGTGATCACAGATAAAGGGATGCCAGGGAAAACACGACAAAAAGATACGGAAATCATCCGTGATGTAAAAATGGTACTTGGATCTGGCATGGTTTTACAGGTACTTGCTGTAGAAAGTCAAAGCTACATTGATTATGCCATGCCGGTGCGGTGTATGGGGTATGATGCCGCAGAGTACCGCCGGCAGCTGAAAGAAAGAAAACAGGAACGCAGACTGCTCATGAACTCCGAAATCAGGCTGAAAAATCCAGCTGTCAGCATGGATGAAACACTTTCCGGTATTCTAAGATCGGACAGACTGCATCCTGTATATACGCTCTGTCTTTACAGCGGCACAGAACCATGGGATGGTCCAAGAAAGCTATCGGATATGATGGCTTTTGATCCTCAAAACCCAAATCTGCAATCGTTGTTTGAAGAATACCATCTGCACCTGTTCTGCATTAATGAGCAGCATATATTTGATGCATTCCACTCCGATCTGAAACCATTGTTTCAAGCCATGAACTGCAGAAACAATAAGAAGAAAATGATTGAGCTGATGAAGGACGAGACCTATTCCCATCTGAATGAAGATACATGGGACGCCATTGCTGTCATGACAGATAACGCAGCTATGCTTCAGAAGAAGGATTTATATAAGACGAAAAACCAGAAGGAGGAATTTAATATGTGCCAGGCTTTACAAGAATTGATGCAGGATGAACGTAATGAAGGCCGGATTGAGGGCAAAATTGAGGATCAGAAAATCGTTATCCGGAACATGATAAACAGAGGGTACAAAACAGAAGATATCTGTGCAATAGCTGAATGTGGTCCTGCGTTTGTAAAAGAGGTCGAAACAGAGTTAGCACTTACCTGAATTTACTTTGGCAATTGAGGATAAACGTACCAAATTAAAAAATTTCAATTTCCCTATAAAGTAATTTCCCTAAGTGCCGATATTAATAGTGAACGTAAAAATGCAACATTTTATTGTAAAATGTTGCATTTTTCATTCCACGTACAAAAAAGCATTGTATGATTATCTTTGTGAGTATCTGTCCTTAAAAGGTCTGCCTCTCCTTCATCCGCAGGATCCGCTGATTTGCAGATCCACGGAATGCCAGACTGATATCCTTCTTCTCCTCCACGAATTCTCCATCTACCAGTACATCCAGAAGCGACAGCATTTCCTCTGTACATTCACAGTGTGCCCGGCTCTCTCCCTGAAGCTCCTCCAGGGTATATCCGGAATAACACCAGATATTTTTGTCCGGGAGCTGCTCTCTGACCCGTTTCAGGAAAGGCACAAGCACTCTCTGGTTTGCCGGTTCAAAGGGTTCCCCGCCAAGCAACGTCAGTCCTGCAATATAAGATGGCTTAAGACTCTCAAGAATCCTATCCTCTACCTCGCTGGTAAATGGTTTTCCATAATTGAAATCCCAGGCTTCCTCATTAAAGCACCCTTTACAGTGATGGGTACACCCGGAAACGAACAGAGAGGTACGTATGCCCTCTCCGTCTGCAATATCATTATATTTAATATTTGCGTAGTTCATTATAAATGCAGCACCCTTTCTCTGATCTCCTGCGTTCTTCCCTGATTCCAGAACTGTGTACCAATATAGCCACAGGTACGTCTTGCCACATTTAAGGTATTCTGGTTACGGTTGCCGCACTTCGGGCATTCCCATACCAGCTTGCCATCATCCTCCACAATCCGGATTTCTCCGTTATAACCACATTCCTGGCAGAAATCACTCTTGGTATTCAGCTCCGCATACATGATATTGTCATAAATAAATTCCATGATACTGAGCACCGCCGGGATATTATCCTGCATATTGGGAACCTCTACATAGCTGATCGCCCCGCCTGTGGAAAGAGCCTGGAAATCCGATTCAAACTTCAGCTTGGAAAAAGCATCGATCGGCTCTGTTACATGCACATGATAGCTGTTTGTGATATACCCTTTGTCCGTCACGCCTTCGATAATACCAAACCTTCTCTGCAGACACTTGGCAAACTTATAAGTGGTGCTCTCGATCGGTGAACCATAAATACTGAATGCAATATTGGTTTCTTCCTTCCATTTCTCGCAGGCCTTATTCATATATTTCATCACTTCCAGTGCAAAAGGCTTCGCCTCCGGATCGGTATGTGACTTTCCTGTCATATATCTGACGCATTCACAGAGTCCAGCATAGCCAAGGGAAATTGTAGAATATCCTCCATACAGCAGCTTATCGATCGTTTCTCCCTTTTTCAGCCTTGCCAGTGCACCATACTGCCACAGGATCGGTGCTGCATCAGAAAGAGTTCCCTTCAGACGGTTATGCCTGTACATCAGTGCCTTATAGCAAAGCTCCAGTCTCTCATCAAAGATCTTCCAGAACTTATCCATATCTCTTTGGGAAGAAAGTGCCACATCCACCAGGTTGATGGTTACAACACCCTGATTAAATCTTCCATAGAATTTATAATTTCCATTCTCATCCTTCCAGGGATTCAGGGCACTCCTGCATCCCATAACAGGAAAACAGTTTCCTTCCTTGAGCTGCTTCATAATCTTCTCGGAAATATAATCAGGAACCAACCTCTTGGCAGTACATTTTGCTGCCAGCTCTGTCAGATAAAAATACGGATCTCCCTCATGGATATTGTCATCCTCAAGCACATAGATCAGCTTGGGAAATGCCGGTGTGATATAGGTTCCGCTTTCATTCTTGACTCCCTGGATCCTCTGGTTCAGCATTTCCTCGATCACAAGCGCAAGATCCTTCTTTTCCTGTGCACTCTTTGCCTCATTCAGATACATAAATACGGAAAGGAACGGAGCCTGACCATTGGTGGTCATCAATGTGATCACCTGATACTGGATCGTCTGTACACCCTTTTCGATCTCTTTGCGGAGCCGTCTCTCAACAACCCTGCTGATCACTTCGTCTGATGGGGTATCACCCATCAGCTCTGCGTCCTCGAGCACTTCCCTGCGGATCTTTTCTCTGGATACCTGTACAAAGGGAACCAGATGTGTCAGAGAAATACTCTGACCGCCGTACTGGTTGCTGGCCACCTGCGCAATGATCTGCATGGCGATATTGCAGGCTGTGGAAAAGCTGTGAGGCTTGTCAATATATGTCTCACTGATAACAGTTCCGTTCTGCAGCATATCCTCCAGGTTAACCAGATCACAGTTGTGCATATGCTGTGCAAAATAGTCTGCATCGTGGAAATGGATCAGCCCCTCCTGGTCTGCCTTTACGATATCCTGAGGAAGCAGCAGCCTTCTTGTCAGATCCTTGCTTACCTCTCCTGCCATATAATCACGCTGCACACTGTTGATGATCGGATCCTTATTGGAATTCTCCTGCAGAACCTCTTCATTATTACATTCGATCAGAGACAGGATCCTGTCATCTGTTGTATTACTTTTTCTTACAAGAGAACGGGTATAGCGGTACTTTACATAACATCTCGCCACATTGAAAGCACCCTGTGCCATGATCTGATTTTCTACCATATCCTGCATTTCCTCTACGGAAATAGCTCGGTTCATCTTGCTGCATTTGAAATTAATATAATCCGCAATCTCCTCGATCTGCTCCTCTGTGAGTTCTTCCCTGATCGCCGCCTTGTTCGCCTTAGCAACTGCAGCTACAATTTTTCTGATGTCAAAGTCTACCTCTGACCCGTTCCTCTTAATTACCTTCATGAAACCCCTCCTTGTACTAACGATGTACGTTTTTAATTATAGTACAAGATATAGTATTACACAAGCCACAAATATCAAAATATTGTTATTATAAGTAGCATTCACATTTTAAACGGGTTTACGGCTCCTTTACAATATTCTGCAGCCAGATATCACTGCGGATCATAAAATAACCGATGGTAACCTTAATGATCTCCGTAAAGGATACAAAGAAAAACACCATTTCTATGGTAAGTGCTGTATGCTTGGCAAGTATTGTAGCGAGCGGAATTACAATTACCCAGGTATAAACACTGTCAAACAGAAAGGTGATTCCAGTCTTGCCCCCGGACCTCAGTGTGAAATAGGACGCATGTGAAAAAGCACAAAGCGGCATGACCAGAGCGGAGATCATAATAAATCTGCCGGCAAGCTCCTTGATACTGTCCTCTGTCTTGTAGATCATCGGAAAATAACGGCCTGCAAATATCATAATAAGTGATACTCCCATGCAGCAGAGCACACAGAAAAAAATCATCTTATTATCTTTATCCCTGGCTTCCTCCAGCCGTCCTGCACCAAGAAGCTGTCCGACTACGATGGAAATGCACCCGCCAAGCTGGAGGTAAACAATATTAAACAGATTGCTTATGGTAGAGGAAATATTCTGTGCCGCTACTACCTCAAGGCCACGGACAGCGTAGCACTGGGCGATCACAGCCATTCCCACTGCCCAGAGCATTTCATTGAACATCAGCGGTGTTCCCTTTTTAATAATGCCAGACAAAATATGTCCCGGAACAGAGAATCCATGATAGACTCCCTTCAGATACGGGTTCTGCTCCAGATGAGTATGTGCCCAGATCACCACAATGGCACATTCCACAAATCTGGCTGCCACTGTCGCTATGGCTGCACCCTGCACCCCATAGGCCGGAACCCCTCCTATCCCGAAGATCAGCACATAATCCAGCACCAGATTGGTTACCACTGCTGCCAGACTCGCCAGCATCGGCACAAATGTATGCCCGGTTTCCCTGATCGTATTCACATAGGCCTGGCTGACAGCAAATGGCACAAGTCCTGCCATCATGATCCTCAGATATTGCTCTCCATACTGAAGGGCAAGTGCAGTGTTCCCCACACTTCCTCCGTCACTTAAGTACAGGGAGATCAGATCCGTATCAAAGAATCCAAACAAAAGCAGGGCGATCCCGGCGATAATGATGCAGGCATACATTTTAAACCGGAATGCATACTTCTGCCCTTCATAATCCCCTTTACCATAAAACTGGGTACCAAATATCCCGGCGCCGGACACACCGCCCCAGATACAGATATTAAATACAAAAATAAGCTGATTGACAATGGCTACACCAGACATCTGCTCTGTTCCCACCTGCCCGACCATGATATTGTCAAGAAAGCTGACAAAGCTGGTAATGGCATTCTGAATGATCATGGGAACAGCAAGCACCAGTACATATCTAAAAAATGCAGTATCTATATATTTATTTTTTATCTTCGTTAACATTCTCTTCTCCTGTTTCTTTCTGCTGCACAGCAGTATTTCCAGCCACGGCCGACATCCGCAGCTTCTTCTCCATCTTTACTCTCACCCGAAGTCCCTTAAAGAATTCTTTCAGCATACTGGAGCACTCCTCTTCCAGAACTCCTCTTGTCACCTTCACCTGGTGGTTAAATCTTTCATCCTCCAGAATATTCAGTATGGAACCCCCACAGCCTGCCTTGGGATTCATGCAACCCATTACCACCTCATCGATCCTGGCCTGTACGATCGCGCCTGCACACATCTGACAGGGTTCCAGTGTCACATACAGCGTGCAGCCCTCAAGCCGCCAGTCACCAAGTTTTTTGCTCGCCCTGTTGATCGCTGTGATCTCTGCATGTGCCAGCGTATTTTTATCCGTATTTCTACGGTTATAACCTTTTCCTATGATCTTTCCTTCGTGGACGATGACACAGCCGATCGGTACCTCAAGCAGAGCGTATGCCTTTTTTGCCTGCTTTATGGCCGCCTTCATATACTTTTCCTGCTCAGTCATTTCCTGTTTCCTTTCAAGTTGACAAATCTTCGAAAACCCCATATACTACTAAAGTAATACATATCTGCTCTGAAGGAAGCTGCTGTGGCTGCCCCTTTTTGATGGCGCTGAAGGGTGGGTCCTGCGCAATGGATGTCCACGAACCGTGTCAGGTTGGGAACAAAGCAGCACTAAGAGGAATTTTTCCATGTGCCGCAGGGTCACCTGCCCCGAGTTAATCAGAAGGGTAACGCATGGCAGCTTCCTTTAGCGCAGATACCGCACACACAATAACAGGAGGAGCTTAACCGCCCCTCCTGATTTTTTCTGTATCAGGTACACGCCTTACGGCTGCTGGTTTTTCAGCCTTTCCTTTTTGGCTTTTTTTACCTTATACATCTCCTGATCTGCTACTTCGATCAGATCCTCCAGCTTCATGTCTTCTTCCGGCTCTACCAGACTGTACCCCATACTGGCGCCCAGTTTATACTCCTTGCCGGAGGTCATGTTATATTCATCAATGCTTCTTTCGATCCTGCGGATATAGCCTGCCGCCTTCTCATCCGTATAATTTTTGGACATAACGACAAACTCATCACCACCATAGCGCATCACCAGTTCCCCGTTTCCATGTAACTGACGCAGGATCATTCCCATTGCCTTGATAAAAGCATCTCCTTCGTCATGACCATACCTGTCATTGACGCTCTTAAGTCCATCCAGATCCAGGAACAGAATAAACAGATTCTCTTTCCTGTCGATAGCCTCACGGATCAGGTTCGGTGCGAACTTGAAAAATCCTGCTCTGTTAAATACTTCTGTCAGGGTATCATAGATCCACATCCGGTTCAGTCTGTGCACCATGGAATTCAGCATTGACTGCTTTCTTAAATTCTCCAGGGCATTATTAATATTCATGATAAATAAATGGAAAAGCTCGCTGTCCATCATCAGACGGCTGTTTCCGATAACACAGTAACCATAGCAGCGATCCTGATAATGCAGCGGAACTACAATGTAGAACCTGCCTTTTCCTGCTACTGTGTATTTATCCGGAAGAAACTTTTCTACCGGGAATCTTCCATAATTCTCAAATTCTCCCCGCCTGTAGATCAGCGGAATGCAGATTTCCGGTGCATATTGTGACAGTGCTTCTATCTGTGTTTTTCCCGTAATCTCATAATTTCTGTCTGTCTGGTAAGAGTCCTCCACCACACACATACACATATAGAACTCATTCGGATTGATCAGTTTAATGTATCTGCGTATCTCTACCAGCAGCTGTTCAAAGGTGGGTGCCCCGGTAAAATCTGCTGATGAGGATTTCACGATCTCAGAAAACTCTGTCACATGAAGCTTGTCTGTGATCATCTTCATCCGGAAGCTTTCCTCCGGTTCTGCTTCACTGTCATGGCAGCCACAGCTTTCGGTAAAGATCAGATGACTTTTCAGGGTTGTTTCTTCCGATCCCTCTTTCCCAAGGATCACATCCCTGAGCTTTTCATATGCCTTTGCTCCAAGCTCTGTCTCCGGTCTCTCCACACTGGTGATCCTTGGAGAATGGTTCCTGCCAACGATCGCATTATCATACCCGGTAAGGAGCACCTGCTCTGGAACCTCATACCCCAGCTCCTTCAGCTTGTAAAAAGCCCCTAATGCCATTTCATCATTAGCCGCCACAATAGCATCCGGAAATGCTCCCGGCAGGTCGTAGAAATATCCAACTGCCTTTTTCCCACTCTCAGGATGATAGTCACCGTAATAAAAATAGCGGTTATCGAAGGGAATCTTATTGTCCGCCAGTGCCTTCCGGAAGCTCTCCCATCTCTCCGTGGAATCCATATTCTCTTCCGGTCCTGATATAAAGGCAAAGCGCTTCGCCTGATGTACCCGGAGAAGATGCTCCACAATCCCGTAAATTCCATTGGCATTATCCATACCCATATAAAGCATTCCCGGATATTTTACATTCAGGCTGATACAGGGAATCCTTGCTTCCCTGATCTTTTTTACCAGTTCAGATATGACACTCTTGTCATATACTGTGTCACCATGAAGGATCACACCGTCATAATCTTTCAGATCCGGCAATGAGAAAATAGCAGTTTCTCCTTTGGTATAATAAAAAGAAGAATAGGTCCATGAATCACAGGTAAAAATATAAACATCTGTCCCGTCAAAGACCGCCTTTTCCAATATTCCATTCATAATACGGCGCTGACTGTCAAAACGCAGACCACCGATCAAGACCGCAATTTTCATAGCTGTTAATCCTTCGTTATCCATCAAACATGGACTCTGGTACCTATGTACATGATAACATCTTTTTTTTCAAATTTCTACTTTTCTCAGATAATATCCAAATTTTCCATCTTCGACCTTCCCTTCAGTTTCAAAGCCCTCAAACCCAAACATAATGGCTACCATTTTCTCTCTTTCATAAAATACCCCCGGAACCCCCAGGCAGAAGCAGATATCACCGTTCCCAAAAGATCCTGTATCCCTGCCCAGTATAAGATGCCTGTAGTTGAAATAGCCATGGAGAAGGAAGCTGTTATGGACAAGCTTCTGATATTGCTGCGTCATTATAACAAAATCTGCCGGCCTGATCGAAATAAATTCTCTTTCGTCACCAAATGGATGCAGGATTTCATACTGCTTTTTTAATTGCTCCCATTTATCCG